>OFGN01000204.1_pt1 | contig 69538 bp, 57 predicted proteins | sample 1521821 | NCBI WGS metagenome assembly OFGN01 (sample SAMEA3504094, study PRJEB24116) | mouse gut metagenome | biome: mouse gut; feature: mouse-associated habitat; material: faeces | place: Denmark | collected 2011
ACATAGAACTGAACACCCTATTTACCATATAGTGAATTGCTTCTAAAACATGGTGATTTTGACGGTGCAATATTTTACGCTAATAAAGCTTTTGTAACCACAGACAGCGTCCGGGCTGCCGAGGTTATAAATATTGCTACAACTAATCGTCAAGGGCAAAAAGAGGTATCAGAGGAAACGCAAATAAACTCATCTGAAACACCGGCGGAAGAAATTCTTGATGAAAGTACAGAAGAAACTGATGCTGAAAAATTCAAACGTGCAAAGTCAAGTAATGATCAGGCCCTTCTATTATCTCTTGCCAATAAGGGTTATGCACAAGCATACTTTCCGGTAGCTAAGAATTATTATAATTCTGGGAACAAGAAGCAAGCAGAACTCTGGGCAAAAAAAGCTGTAGCAGCGAATGTTGACAAAAAACAAGCACACGATTTGTTGGACAAGATTACTACTTCATTCACTCAAAGCGATTCAAAAAATCACGAATCCACTCAGAGCACTCCTGATGTTCAGGATAAAAATAAGAGGCTTCAAGATGCGTTAAAAAATCCTCTTAAAGGGGGGATTGCAACAATTGTTATCCTTGCAGAACACGAACATTATGCGCCTGCATATTATCACTATGCTCGTCAATTACTCCAGCAGGGAAAGACCAACGAAGCAAAACAATACCTTATGTTGAGCATTGAAAAGGGTGTAAATATCTCTGAATGTAAACAACTTATGGAGGCATTAGAAGATTGAAAAAAAATAAATCCATTACAAAATGAATTTAATAAGAAAAATAATTACCCTCATAGCTCTATTACTCGGCTGTGCTTTAGGGGTAAGCGCTGAAGACTTTAATGAAAATTTGATTAAGGGTCTTCAGGCTTATAGTGAGCATAACTATACAGAATCCTTGAGATACTACAAACAAGGTGCGGCTGAAGGAGATAAATATTGCTGCGGACGATTGGCTGCAATGTATCTAAATGGCATAGGTACAGATTCAAATTTTACAGAAGCTCGCAAATGGGCAACGACGGGTTATCAACTTGGCAATTCATATGCGGCGGCAGTGTTGGGGTACACCTACTTTTTCGAATATGGGATGGATAATTCTGAAGCTTTCAGGTTCGCTTTACCATACCTCGAATTTGCATATAATGCTGAGGATCGTGAGTTCGAGAATGCTGATCTTTACGCAAATATAGGTCTGTTAATCGCAACTACCAAGATGCAGACTGGAGAAATGCAAGATGGATTAAAGTGGTTGGATACAGCAATTGAAGATTTCCCGACATTTTCGCCAATTCTCGGACAAGCTGCTATGTGCTATTGGTCTTTAGAAAATTATAGCAAGGCTGCAAGATATGCCACAATGGCAGACAAAGAGAATAACCTTCAAGGCACTTTTGTGCTTGGCTGGTGCATGGCTCATGGTGAGGGCATAGATTTAAATGCGGAAGACGGATTTAAAAAAATTCGCAAAGCTGCTAATGTCGGAACCCCTGACTATGCTGTGTTCGCATTAGGAGAGTGCTATTACAATGGCATCGGGACAGCAGTCAATAAACAATTGGCCAAAGAATGGTTCCAAAAAGCAGCAGATGCTGGTATAGAGGAAGCTCAAGAAAAACTTGATATATTATTCTAAAATGAGGTGCCTAAGTCATATCATGTTAATTTTGATCTTTTGCATGAACGCATTTTGTGTTAATGCAAAGGATTACTTTGTAGATGGTCAAAAAGCCTTTGATGCTGGAAATTATGCAGAGGCTATAAATAATTTTGAGGCAGGAGCAAACGCGGGGAGTGGCTCTTGCTGTGCAAAAATTGCATTAATGCATCTTGGTGTTGGATTACCTTTAGATTTGTCAAAAGCTCGTTTTTGGGCTCATAAGGGAATCGAGCTAAACAGCGCGCGTTGTTATGGAATCATGGGACTGACATATATGTATGAAACAGATATGACTACAGGTAAAGGTATGGAAGGTGGTTTGCCTTATTTAATCAAGGCATATGAGCTAAAGGATACTGATACCGAGATGGAATTCTTTGGAAATTGTGGAATCAATATTGCTACGATTTATCTCGTTGCCAGAGATAATACAAATGGGAAACATTGGCTGGATCGTTTGGTTAAAGATTTTTCCTCCTATCCTGCGTTGTTAGGACAAGCAAGTTATTTCGATCTTGCCCTGAATGATTATGACAGTGCGATTAAGTATGCCAGTGTAGCTGATCGTCAGTCGAATATTTACGCGGCATATGTTCTTGGCTATTGTCTTGCATACGGAAAAGGAATCATTCAAAACAAGACTTCCGGGTTTAAATATATGAAAAGAGCGGCACTTTCTGGCCTACCAGACGGAGCCCCAGAATATATGCTGGGCATATTTTATCAGGACGGAATCGGCACCGTACCCGACATTGAAAAAGCAAAATATTGGTATGGCGAATCCGCTAAAAAAAATAATCCTAATGCGGTTGCAAAACTTAAAACATAGAAGTGATATCTCAATATCTATTCGGAAATCGGCTGAAAACGAGTGAAAGAAGCTGCACTTTATGAATATAGTACTTTGGTCGACATCAATGTTTTTGATGAAAAAATTCAGAAATACTATAATTCTATCAAAAATAAAAGGTTCTAACATGATTAAACGGCTACTCTTATTTTTGAGCCCATTCCTTGGATTCCCATTTGCTTTTGCGCATGTGAAGCCCCCGCAAGAATTGCTTGAAAAAGCGATTGGTGGAGATGCTTCGTCACAAAGTGGACTCGGCCTATATTATCTACAACACGGAGATAAAGAACAAGCTATCGTTTGGTGGAAAAAGGCAGCCGAGCAAAACTATACAGGTGCGTGTGTAAAATTTTACTCCGGCAGTAGAGAGAGGTGATAAACTATCAATGAAAGGAATAGCCGATTCATATTATAACTCAAAAAACTACAAAAACGCTCTTTTTTGGTATAATGAGCGGGCGATTCAAGGAGATTTGGAAAGTCAATGCCAACTCTCATATATGTTTGCGTATGGCCTTGGAACTGATATTAATCATGATGAGGCCCGATATTGGTTAAGAAGGTCAGATGATGGAGGATATTCGCAAGCACAAATGAATCTTGCGCTTTTTTATAGTAGAGGGCCTATTGGCTTGGAGCAAAGCGATGAAAAAGCATTTGAATGGTTTAAGAAAGCTGCTGACCAAGGACACCCAGATGCATTGAATAATGTTGGTGTCCACTATTTCAATAATAGACAATATGATGAAGCCAGGCACTGGTGGGAACTTGCGATTCAAAAAGGCAGTAAAGACGCTGAGACTAACATCAAAAGACTTCCTTAGGTCTTGTCTTTATCAGATCTTACAACTTCGTCAAATAACCTTATGAGTTCATCCAACATATCTAAAATAATTTTGATTCGGCATCTTAAGGTCGTAACTTCGCAACAAACAAAAACAAATATAAAAATTTATGGATATTCAAAACATCAATCTGAATCAACCAGATAACGAGGAGAACAAAACCTCTAAATCGTCAAAAGCAAAGAAAATTATCGGAAAAGCAGCAGTACTGGGAGGAGCCGCAGGATTAGGAGCCGCTGCTGCCGTTTCTGCCGAGGCTATGACTGCAGGAGAAGAAGTTGAAGAAATCTTTGCAGAGACGATGTCATCAGTAGATGACATTCCTGAAGATGTGGTCGTAGAACCTGAAGTATTCAATCCGAATGACATTAAACTTGATGGAGTTACCGAAGTAGAACTTTATGAAGATATTGCCTCCACTCATTCTGCACAAAATGTCTCTGTTGACGATGTCGTTTCAGAAGTCCTGTCACCAGAACCAATCACAATGGAAAGTTCCCTCCCTTCTGACAATACTGCCATGATTGATATCGACTCAATGTATGCTGAACCCGAAGACTATTCAGAAAGCAACCCTGAAGACAATTGGGATGTCGATGGCTGTAACTCTGCCGAGTCGATAGACGATGTTCTCCTGGCTGACATTCCGGATTCAGGTGAACCCGATGTGCTTGATGATATATTAAACGCCTAAATTAATCTCCATGCGTAAATATCTATTAAAACCATTGGCGCTGACGGCTATTGTTTCAGCCCCTTTCACATCATTGGCTCAACAAACCTTAGAGGAGGCCTCGGACAGCATAAAAGCTGTTCTTATTTCCGCTAAAGAGGGCAATCCTGTTGCCCAAAATGAAATAGGCGGATGGTATTATCGTGGTCGCCACGTTAAGCAGGACTACAATGAAGCTGCACAGTGGTGGGCTAAAGCCGCAAAACAAGGTAATACACAGGCTATCGGCAATTTAGGTCTTTGTTATCAGACTGGTCATGGGACTGCGGTTGATTCTCTTAAGGCTGTTCTTCTATATCAAAAATCAATTAAGGCTGGAAACAAGGGCCTCTTTGAGCAACACATTGAATTAGCAAAGAAAGGGAAGCCTTTTAGCAATATGCTGGTCGCGTCCTGTTATCAAAATGGCATAGGAGTGGCAAAAAATCCGGCAGAAGCCATTCCGTTCTTGAAGGCTGCTGCCGACCAACATTCCGTGGTCGCTCAGCGAGATCTTGGCCTGATTTTATTAAATAGCAAGAAACCCAAAGAGGCTGTTAACTGGTTTAGATTGGGAGGAGAGAATGGCGATTTGACCTGCACGTTCTATTATGGCAAAATGCTTTTAGAAGGATTTGGCCTGACCGCGAATGCCAAAGATGGTGCAAACTATCTTTTGAAAGCTGCTGAAGCAGGATTCCCTCAAGCTCAGTACTATGTTGGTAATTGCTATATGGATGGAACAGGGTTGACCAAAAACTCAGCTCAAGCAGTGCTTTGGTATCGCAAAGCAGCTGGTCAAGGCGTTTCAAATGCTCAATGGGCTTTGGCTCAATGTTATCGAAGAGGCGACGGGACTCCAGTTAACTATGATCAGTCTATGTATTGGTATGCAGAAGCAGCCTCCAAAGGTTATACAAAGGCTTTTAAACACCTAATTGCAGATTCCATTCCAGAATCTCCCTTTATTATTTATCTGCGTGGAATGAAATCTTATATCAATAAAGATTTTGATACGGCTCTCAAAGATTTTAAAATCGTTGAAAAGGCAAAAATTGTTGATGGTAAAGTAATGGAGGCAGCCATTCTTGTCAATGCCGACTATGCAAAGTACAATATTAAAAAGGGTATAAAGTTCATGTCTGACGCCGCAAAAAGCAATGCACAGGCAATGTATCTGCTTGCTGCCTTATATGAGACTGGAAAAGGTGTTGAAAAAGACATGGATTTAGCTGTTGATTACATGTCAAAAGCAGCTAATTCTGGTTACGGATCAGCTGAATGTGCTTTGGGTGATATGTATTATGAAGGACGAGGTGTTTCACAAGATTATATGTGTGCCGCTCAATGGTATAATAAGGCGAAAGAGCAGGGGCAATTGTCCGAAAATTCGGCCAAAAGACTTGCAGAATGCTATAAAAACGGTTGGGGCATAGAAAAAGACGAGGAGGCGGCAGAGTCTATTTTATCTGCGACTTACACTTCCCTTATTTCTCAACTTCTAAAGGAGATTTAATCTAATTTTGCTCTTGACGCTGACACAGAGGGCAGGAGTCAATAATCAAATTAACGCATTAATCTATAAGAAAGATGAATAGGATTGTTTTCGTATTATGTGGTATACTTTTCTTCTTTGTTCATGGAGTTATCGCCCAAACTACATCAGCCAAGAGAACTTTTGATAGAGGCATGGTTGCATACAACAATGAAAAATATGTTGAGGCATTACCAGATTTGAGACAAGCTGCTTTGGCTGGAGTGCCCGAAGCATTCTATCCTCTCATTCATCTCTATGCTGACGGGGATTATGATGACAGTGGAATTGGCAATTATAAAGAAGCTTTCAAGTGGACTGTAATGGCTATGCAAAAATACTGTGATGATGGCGCTAATAATCGAGATTTAGCCGTCACATGCTTGATGTTCTATGATCCACTGTGTTTTCTTACCGGAGATTACCAAGAAACCATTGACCATGCAACAAAAGGTTTTAAGAGTGGTACGCCACGTGTGCCGTATCTTATGAATCAGATTGCCGCAAGTTATATAAAACTCGGTAAACCTATCAATGCGATTGAATGGGCAAATAAAGGTATCGCACTGTCTAAAGAGAAAAACGATAATCTGTCTCTTCATACCGCCAACGCGTTATTGTCGAAAATATCTCTTGATAAAAATGATTACGTCAAAGCATTAGAATTGTCAAAAGATGCTGCTACGCAAGGCAAGATACCTTTAGCCGCATATGTCTATGGTGTATCTCTGATAAAAACAAATAATCGTCCCGATATTGGCAAACAATGGGTGAAGGTTGCTGCAGAGTATGATTATAGTGGTTTGTTTGAGATTAATTGCTTTGAAGATGAGATTCAAAGATATTGGCTGTCTATTATGAATCATTCATTCTAACTATCGATGTGCCCCGATACCTTAAACGAAACAGTCCTCATTCAGCAAAATGTCAGCTTTTTATGACAAAACTTAACTGAAAAATATCTATCGAGAATCACATCTTTGATTTTCGTATGCCCGAAATTTTAGCTACTTTTGTGTGTAAGATTACGAATTGAAGATAGGGCGACAATAGGATACCTCGGTTAAGAGACTGCGTACGGGTGTACCTTTCAACATCCGAAGTAGGTAAAAACAAGCAACTGACGGCAGTTAAAAATCCATAACGGGAGCCAAAAATCTAAAATCCGCTTGCCGTCGCTTTCCGTCAACTTCCACAAAAGTACACGATTAGTACCCGCGCTTCCTCAAACGCCTCTGACAATCAGTCGATTTGCCCGAATAAGAAAAAATGGGTAATTTTGCGGTTATGAACAACCCGTTTGATTATGTGCCCGATGCCCGATGCGATGAAGCATTCCGGAGATTGGTCGACAATCTGGAATTTCTAAAGAGGAGCGATCGGCCGGAGGATTTGAATTTTATTCGTGAGCTTGAGACCGGAAAGATGCTCGGTGTGTTGATTGCGACTGATGGAGAGGGGCATGACCGTACACTTTATGCATTTTCAGGGCAGTTGGGGAACGGCGGGTTTCATTATGATGGATTTGTCGGGCCGGTGTTCGATTATCTTCATCCGGATGGATACTTCAAGAGAAAGGAAGCGGATATCTCCCTCCAAAATGTTGAGATTTCCAAGTACGAAGAAGAGACTGTATCCGTCTTACAAAGAGATTATGAGCACCAGAAAAAGAAAGGGGAAGCAGAAATTTCTGAATTTAGGAGTCAGTGCCGTCGGTCGAAAGCGGAAAGGGATGCAAGGCGCAAGGCAGGCGATGCCGATGAAACTGAATTGACTGCCATGATACGGCAGAGCCAGTTTGAGAAGGCGGAGCTGCACCGCATCAAGCGAAGGGTAGCCGAGGACCTTGAGCCGCTTGCCGAAAGATTGAAACAGGCTCATTCCTGTCTTGCGGTCCTGAAAGAGAAGCGTCGCTCCGACTCCGAGGCATTGCAGAAATGGTTGTTTGCCAGTTTCAAGCTATTAAACGCCCGTTGGGAAAGCAAAAGTCTCAGCGAGATATTTTCCGGGACATCACTTCGGATACCTCCTTCAGGAGCAGGTGAATGTTGCGCTCCAAAATTGCTTCAGGCGGCTTACTTGCGAGAATGGCATCCCAAAGCGATAGCAGAATATTGGTATGGAAAACCCAAAAGAGGTGAGGTGCGCGTTCACGGCATGCATTATCCCGCATGTCGCGGCAAATGTCTGCCTGTTCTCTGCTGGATGCTCCAGGGTCTTGACGTGAAACCTCCACTCGATACCGAACGGCTTGCCGGCGAAGCAGGAATTCCCAAAATCATATATGAGAACCAATGGTTCTGTGTGGTCGAGAAACCAAGTGGAATGCTTTCCGTTCCCGGCAAAGGAGCTGCCGTCTCTTTGCAGCAATGGCTTGACGACAAGTATGGAGCCGGGCTATCCGTGAAAATGGCGCATCGTCTGGATCAGGACACATCGGGGGTAATAATTGCCACTTTCGGTGAAGAACCGTTCCGGATAATGCAGGCACTGTTCGCTACGCGGCAGATACGGAAGACCTACATTGCCGACCTTGACGGGGACTACCAGATGCGCGGCATACCCTCCCATGGACGCATCGAACTGCCTCTTGCGCCAGACTGGCTCGACCGTCCCCGCCAAGTCGTGGATATCAAGAGTGGCAAACCGGCACTGACCGAATATGAATTCACCGATGTCAGCGAGGGACGGACACGCGTAAAATTCTGCCCGCATACAGGCAGAACCCATCAGTTAAGGGTTCATGCGGCGTCGGAAATGGGGTTGGACATGCCGATTGCAGGAGACAGACTTTATGGCCGTCGGGCAGTTGGTTCCGGCGAAAGACTGCATCTGCATGCCTGCAGAATAGAATTCACATTTCCTTTGGACGGACTGCATTACATATTCGAATCTCCAGCCCCCTTCTGATAATCCTATATAGTTATAGTGACGGCAACAATTGCCGTCACTTCATCCTCATGAAGAGGAGGATATCCTTAGGACTGAATTTCTTACCCTTCATCAGAATCGAGGAGGTATAGATCTTACCGGAGAAGGAGATGGCCAGCCATGCGAACGCATAGAGCGCGATACATTCCAGGATAGTAACCCAGACCGGCACAGAACCGGCAAGCGCGTTTGTAACGCAAATGGACGGAGCGGTGAAGGGGATGAAGCTGCATATCATGGTGAATGTGTTGACATGGTCGGTGGCGTACATCGACACATACATAGAGCCGAGAAGCATGAACGTCAGAGCCGACATGTACCCCTGGTTCTCACTGTCCTTGTCTGTCATTGCGCCGCATGCCGCATAAAGTGCGGCATAGAACACATATCCTCCCACAAGGAAGAGAATACACCACATCGTTCCGAGATACAGACGTGGATCCCGCAGATACTCCCAAGGGATGTCAGGCTGCGTCAGAACCATGATGACTATGGCTCCTGCTAAAATCAGCACCATCCAGAAAAATAGTTGTGTGAGCCCGATAAGTGCGACAGAAATCACCTTGGCGAGCATCATCTGCCTACCGGTTACGCATGTGGCGAGCACCTCCATTATTCTGTTGACTTTCTCCTTTCTTACCTTGCTGTATACCTGGGCCCCGAACATCATCAGGAACATGGTGAGAATCATTCCGACAAGCATTCCGGCCACCTGCGGTCCGGTCAGATCCTTGTTGCCTCCAGTAGCCGAGGCTACTTCCTGCATGGCATCGGAATCTGAAGCGAGAAATCCGATCACGGCCCCGAAGGCTATGATCAATACCGGAGCGAGGAATGTACCGATCCAGAATGATTTGGATTTTATATCGGTGAGGTAATCTGTCTTTATGAGTAGTTTGAGCTGGTTTATTTCTCTATTCATTGCAGATTGTTGTTTGTTGTTGTTTGAACGCCGGTTTCTTCACGTGTTAATGACTTGTCTGCAGTCTCAGCGCTTTCCGGCGCCGGGTTTTCATTGACAGTTGTCGGTACAGCGGGGTCCGTTGTTGTCGTGTATAACAGGAATATGTCGTTGAGAGAGGGGAGTGCCTCTTCGAAATGAGTGATGTCGCTCTGGGCCGATATTTCCCGGACAAGTGCCGCGTTGCTTATCTCCGGCATCTTCACCACACGGTATGCGAATCCTTTGCGTCCCTCTCGACAGATATCCTCATTGATTTCCAGAATCAGGCCGCTTCCCTTGATAAAGTCCTTGTCGAGTTCTTTTTCGCAGGTGAAAATCAGGTCATTAGTTTTGTTGGCTTCTTTCACATCCTCAAGCTTTCCATCAACGAGGATATGGCCATGATTCACGAGCGCTATATGGCTGCACATCGTTTCCACCGCGTGCATATTGTGCGACGAAAGGATAATGGTAGTGCCTCTTGCATGCAGACGGTCGATCAATTCCTGAAGCAACATGCCGTTGATAGGATCGAAGCCGCTGAACGGTTCGTCGAGAATCACAAGTTCCGGCTCATGGACAAGTGTCGAGATTATCTGGACTTTCTGCTGATTACCCTTGGAGAGTTCCTTTACCTTACGTTTCTCGTTTCCGGAGAGATTGAAAAGTTCGAGATACTCTGCCATTACCTCTTTCATCCGTGGTTCGGAACCTCCTTTGAGGAGTCCGAAGAACAGTATCTGGTTCTCGATGCTCATGTTGTCGTACAGTCCGCGTTCCTCGGGCATGTAACCTATATGACCCGAAGTAGCGAGCGAGACATCCTTGTCGAGTATGCGGATGCTGCCTGAATCTATGGTAAGAAGACCGTTGATTATTCTCAGCAAAGTTGTCTTCCCGGCGCCGTTCGGGCCCAGAAGACCGAGGATCGAACCTCGCTCGACCTCGAGACTGACATTGTCGAGAGCCACCACTTCCGAGAATCTCTTGGTCAGGTTCTCGATCTTAAGTATGGTTTCCATTTAGAATTTGAATTGGATGCGTGCCTGAAATGTATTGACGTGGCGATCCTCCGATACAGCGCTGTTTCTGACATCGGTGTAATGCCATCCGAGTCTGGCCAGCATATACTTGTTGATATAATAGTTGAGAGTGACACTGTAATCACCGGTGATACCGCCATTGATACCTGCGGAACAAGCGTTGGTGTAGTTGTAACCGAGCGCAATCTCCAGGCTTCCCGGACGCGGAAGTTCGAGTCCTGCGTTACCGCCCGAATATGAATATTCCTTATCCCCGAGAAGCAGTCCGCGGAGTATTCCGTATGCCCCTTGTGCGTGATAGCGGGGCAGACCTTCGGAGCGCGATACGGTCATATAATAGTATTGGCTTTCGAGAGCCACCGGGCCGTATGAGAGAAGGAGTTCCGGTGTGATTTTGAAAACATCCCCTGCATCTGGAATTTCGGCACCGAGCAGGTCCACACGGGCTACGCGCGTCGGAAAGCTGCATCCGAAGTCGAAATAGCGTAGCCACTGTTCATGTCCGTCAACGATTCTCTTTTCCCTGAACGCGCTCTGATACCATGGACTGACCCCGACTTGCGCGATAGCGCCGGAACGGGCTATCGGGCGCCAGACAAAACGGCCCAGAGCACCGACGCTTGTAAATCCTTTTGTCGCGGTGTTCGCCCCGCTTAGACCTGTGCCGGTGAAAGCGCTGACACCCATAAAGAACCCGGGGATGTCCAGATTGTACATAATGCCGAGCTTCCGGTCCATAGATTCAAAAAAATCGTCGGCCGACGGATTCTCTATAGTGGGTTTGCTGGAACTCGACGATGAAGTGTTGAGACCGAACTGGTGTACGAAATATCCTGCACGTATCAGACTGGCGGATCCGTTGAACGTGTACTGTACATATACATCCTTCATCGAAAACTTGCCATATCCGAATCCAAGATCTATTTTAGCCTCCCAGGGACCGTAGTCTACCTTCCCGCCAAGTCTGATATCGGGAAGAGAGATTCCGTCGGCAAATCCATCGCCGCCCGGAGTATACACCGCCCCGTCCATCACGACGAGTCCGCAGGCTGAAAATTTCAGCTTCGGTTTCATTTCTCCCCTGATTTCCGATATGGCATACGAACGTGAGGCTGCATAATCGGAGGAGGAATATGTCGTATCTATTACCGATCTGATGTCAGCGTATGCGCACCCTGAGGCCATCACTGCAACAGCGGTGGAAAGAAGCAACTCTTTCATAATGCGCTACACCCGTATCAGAAATTGTATCCTATGGTGAGGTGGAAATTGTTCTCCTTGTAAGTCACATACTTGGAAGAACTCATATTGAGCATGCCCACATCGCCGCTGAGCGATACCATGAAATTGTTATAGTTGGCACCCACACCGAATCTCCACGACAGATTGCAGCGGTTAAGCATAGCATCGCCTTCATCATCCTTTTCATACATCGAGCCGGACTCGTGCAGATATACTCCATTTATCTTGTTGGAGGTGAGATAATATCGGTTTACGATACCAAGATCGAACACAGGTCCGGTGAATACCGCCAGAGATACTTTCGAGAAGTCGAAATGATACCCGAATACCGCGGGAATGCGGAATCCAAATTTTCTGACCGAGTTATCCTTGAGGTCAAGAGGGAAATCATTTTCGTCGCCCATTATTTTGACATCCAATCCGTATGTGTCATAATAGAGAGAAAATCCAGGTTCGAAATAGAGGTTTTTCCACAACGGCAGGTTATATACGACTCCGGCTTCCACGCCGGCCGACGGCTTAGTTAAGTCTGTGGTCAGATTAAGAGGCCCGTTACCGATCTTCCACTGTCCCGGACATGTCACGTCAAGAGCGAGACGCACTCCTAAATAGGGGCGGTTATCGGGATTGTCGAAAACATTGCTTTGCGCAGAGACTCCGAATGCTGTCAGCGTGATTGCTCCGGTGATTAATGCTTTTTTCATACTTCAATATCGTTGTTATAATTAACAAACGGACTCTAAGATTTGTTATTACTTTTCAATGAAATATCCGCGGCCTTTTCGGTTACTACAGTATCGGTATTTCCGGAGACCTTGCTGCGCAGGGCATCGAGCCGAGCTGCCATCTTCGCCTCCGAGGGATTGTTGCCCGGTTGCCAGAACACAACGTGTCCGAGACCGTCAGGGAGATACTGCTGCTGCGCAAAATTATTTTCGTAATCATGGGCATATTTATAGCCGGCAGAGTATCCGAGATCCGCCATCAGTTTGGTGGGAGCGTTTCTCAGATGGAGAGGAACCGGCAGGTCGCCATTTTCCCTTACCGCCTTCTGGGCATTGTTTATCGCCATATAGGCAGAGTTGCTCTTCGGGGAGTTGGCGAGATATATCGCACATTCCGACAGAATGATGCGAGATTCCGGCCAACCGATCTTGCTGACAGCGTCGAAAGTGGCGTTGGCGAGCAACACAGCATTGGGATTGGCAAGGCCTACATCCTCCGAAGCGAGTATAAGCATCCGGCGTGCTATGAACAGAGGATCCTCACCCCCTTCGACCATCCGCGCAAGCCAATAGACCGCGCCGTCCGGATCGCTTCCGCGCATCGACTTTATAAATGCTGATATTATGTCGTAATGCATCTCCCCGTTGCGGTCGTATGCGGCAGGATTCTCCTGGAGAGAGTCGGTCACTTTCTTGTCATCTATGACTACAGTCTCTCCTTCCGGAACCGATTGCTCGATAAGGTCTATAATATTCAGCAATTTGCGGGCGTCACCACCGGCATATCGGAACAGAGCTGTTTTTGAGCGGATATCGAATTTACGCTTAGTCAATATCTCATCCTTCTCAAGAGCCCTTTGCAAAAGCCGGTCGAGAGCCTCGACATCAAGAGGTCGGAGCGTATAGACTTGTGCCCGGGAAAGAAGGGGGCGGATTACCTCGAAGGAAGGATTTTCAGTTGTGGCGCCGATCAGGGTAACTATTCCTTTCTCCACGGCTCCGAGCAGAGAATCCTGCTGAGACTTGTTGAAGCGGTGTATTTCATCAATGAAAAGAATCGGTCTGCCTTTGGAGAAAATGCTCTTGACATCAGCCGCGCACCGGTCAATTATCTCGCGTACATCCTTCACCCCCGATGTTACTGCGGAAAGAGTGTAGAAGGGAACCTCCGTCTTTGCCGCCACTATACGCGCAAGGGTGGTCTTACCGACTCCGGGGGGACCCCAGAGTATGAAGGAATTTACCCGTCCGGTATCTATCATCTTCCTGATGATACCGTCAGCACCGACAAGCTGTTCCTGCCCTATGTAGCCTTCGAGATCGCCGGGGCGAAGTCTTTCAGCCAAAGGAATGTTGTTATTGCCAATCATCTGGAACGCAGATTATTTATAAATTCATCCAGGTTTATTTCCGTCAGGGAGGATACAATCATGTCGGAATATTCTTCAAGACGTTCGGCACCGACTGTTCCGGCCACTCCCGTCACGAAAGCGCCTGCACGACGGCCGGCGGTGACTCCCTGCACCGAATCCTCAAACACTGCGCAACGCGCCGGGTTCGCGCCTATAAGATTCGCACCAAGCAGATAGCCTTCCGGATCCGGCTTGGAATGCTTTATACTTTCCGCACAGACCATGGCCTTGAAGTAACTCTCAATCTCCGGGAGTTCCTCGCGAAGATGCTTCATTTTCACGCTGTTGCTGCTGGTTACAAGGACAGCGTCGAAATCGGAGTGCGTGATCTGTTCCAGAAATTCCCTGGCTCCGGGAAGCCAGCAGTATCTCATACGTTGTTCAAGCATGCCGAGCATTTCCGTCACTTCCGTCCGGACAGCGGGGTCCGGAAAATTATCTTCGAGAATATGCGCCAGAGTCTGGCCCTTTATACGGAGAGCTACATCACGCGCATGATCATCATCCGGAATCTCTCCCTCTGGAGTACGGTAGAATTCCCTTGCTATTGCTGTCCATATCCTTGTGTATTCCGTTTCGCTGTCAATCAGGACTCCGTCGAGATCAAACAGAAAACCTATCTTACCGTCATTTGCCATATAACGTTGTTTTCGAAAGTGAAGGTCTCCGTCGTGCGGACGGAGACCTTTTGGAGATTATGCTGGATTATCTGCCGCTTTCCCTGATCATGCTTGTAAGCATTCCGTTGAAAGAATCCTGCGAAATGAGGTTCTCGACAGTGAGATGCATCCTGTAACGCCAGTAATGGCGCGGATTGGCCGGCATATTTATCTGCTCCTCGGCAGGATTCTGACGGCGGAGATTGCTGTCGGTCGAGAGCCAGTCCTGAAGAGGAAGAATACATAGCATCGACGGACTCTTGAGCTGAAGAGTTATGATCTTGCCGCATATCCAGGGTTCGGCGTATACGGGAGCCTCGCCTGTTTCATGAAGCACATTGTTGAAATATCGCTGCGAAACGCTGCGGTCGTTCTCCCACCATAGGCGGATGCCTCCCATATCGTGGGTCGAAGTGGTGCATACGGAATAGTATGGATAGTTCCATGTATCGCCGAATTCTGATTTGGGATCTTTCGGCATTGTCTGGATCTCGAGGGAGAGAATCTCAAGCTGTCGCATCACTGCGGGCACGCAATCGGGAATCATGCCGAGGTCCTCACCACATGCGAGCATCGACGTGGAATCGAGAAGCGGAGGGAGTTTCCACATCGCTTTTCCGTACCAGAAATCGTTGTGACGGTGGTAGAAGAAGTCATTGTAGAGACGATTGAAGCACCATCTTTCATAATCCGAGAGAACGCGGTACTGATAGGTGTGCTGCGCGGCGATGCGCGGATGATAATGCCCTCTGTCGTACGGGTCCTCTATGAACAGCACATCGTCGATTATGCCGAGCAGCGCATTGCGGATACGGTTGTTCTTCTCCGAGGACTCCATCTTCTCGAAGTGGGTCTCCACTTTGAGCTGGGTATCGAACTCAGGTTTCAGTGCATATCTGTCACCTGCGACATGGTAGAGAAATTCAGCCTTAGCCTCTTCCATGTACTCTCCGAAGAAATCACCGAGCATCCATTCGAGAATGAGCGGACGGCACTGCACGTCTGGATTGACCCAGAAGTCGTAGGAGTTTCTCAACTCATCGGCCGACATCGGAAGCGCCGGATTGAAATATCCGAGCAGACCGTGGACGGCATTGAGCGGAATCTGCCATATACGGAAGAATCCGAGAATATGATCTATGCGGTAGGCATCGCAATATTCCGACATCTTGCGGAAACGTTCCTTCCACCATTGGAAACCATCTTCTGCCATGACATCCCAGTTGTACGTGGGTAATCCCCAGTTTTGCCCGAGTACTGAGAAATCGTCAGGTGGAGCGCCGGCCTGACAATCCATGTTGAAGAGGCGCGGATTCGTCCATGCGTCGGCACTGAAACGGCTCACGCCGATAGGGATGTCTCCTTTAAGCACCACGCCGTAACGGTTGGCATAGTCTCTGGCCTCACGCAGCTGACGGTCGAGGTGATACTGCATGAAGAAGTAGTAATCAACCTTCTCCCGATGCTTATCGGCATACGCTCTCACTTCGTCCTCATTGTAGGAGGAGAGCACGGGCCAGTTGTTGTTGTCCGGAGTATGGTACTCGTCACGGAGCACACTCCAGACCGCCCAGGGAAGCAGCCAGTACTCGTTGGCTGCTATAAATTTCTTATATTCGCCGGTCTGGGCAGTATTTGAGAAATCCTGCGCGAACACCAGACGGAGATACTCATGTTTGGTGTTGTTCACGCGCTCGTAATCAATCTCCGCGAGATCGTTGAGTTCCTTTCTGATTCCGTCGAAATATTCTCTTTTCTCGTCATTTTCGAGTCTGCCGACAGCTTCGGGACGAAGATACATCGGGTGTAATGCGAAAATGGAGTTCGCCTTATAGGGATAAGAGTCCACCCAGGTTCCGGTCATGGTGGTATCGTTGATGGGAAGAATCTGCAGCACCTTCTGGCCGGTCTTCACGCACCAGTCCACCATTTTCTTGATATCAAGGAAATCTCCGACACCGAAATCATCTTCAGTCCTGATTCCGAACACGGGGATAGCCGTGCCGGCACCTTTCCACTGTTCTTTCGGATTGGCAAAGCGGGTACCGTCGATTACTATCTGCTGGGACTTTACTTCGCGGACCACTCCGAAAACTCGGTTGTTCATCGCCTCCCAACCTTTCACTTTGCCGTCGCGCGACAGAATAAGGAATTTATATTCGAAACGCTGAGGAATCGAGTCGAGAGGGAGGTTCACTTCCCATACCGGGAACCGGGAGTCGTTCATCCTGATGGCCCGGGAGGGATCCCAGTCGCCGAGATATCCTCCTTCGCCAGCTATCGCGAGAATCTCATCCGGCTCAATCATCGGAGCCTCTACCCGGATGTTGAGCGTGGCCGGCAAAGAGGGTAGTGGTGCGTCCTGATGTCCGCTGCGTCTGAGCATTCCCTTGGTGAATGCCGAGGAGTAAAAAGGCTTGTCGGCGGGAATTTCGCTCCAGGAGTCGAAAATCGTACAGAGTTCGATTCCCCGACCTGAAGCGTACCGATGGGGCGTGCCCCATTCCAGACGCCACGGACGGTCCGGAGCTTTCACTATGAATGAGTACTCGAAGTCATCGGGTTCCTTGTCAAGCTCGAGCGAAAGCTGCCATTGGTCAGGACTCTGCAGATTCATCTCCACGGCCTTGTGGGGGTCATTCCCTCCTAATTCCGGAATGCCCCCGCAGATGTGGAGAGATTCTCCCCAATTGGTGTGGTAATTGATGTTGAATGTAATTTTCATATATGGATTTCAAAGTTTAATCATTTTAAGAAGCCGGACCTTGGATTTAGATCTGTATCCGGGACTCAGACCTCCCGCCGGAGTGTTCATCCGCATTTCGAATTGCCGCAGGAGGTGCATATCAGGCAACCTTCCTGATAAATGAGGGTCTCTGCTCCGCAGTGGGGACATTTCTGACCGGAAACGGCCGTGCCGTTCGCGAGATATTTCTTCAAAGCCCTCTCCACTCCCATTTTCCACGTATTGATATTGGTGGAGTCGAGTTCGAGTCCTCCGACAAGCTTGAGCACCTGCTCGATAGGCATACCGTATCGGAGCACACCGGAAATCAGCTTCGCGTAATTCCAGAATTCCGGATTGAACTTTTCGCTCAGGCCCTCGATGGTGGTCTTGTAGCCCCGTTTGTTGATAAACTGGAAGTCGTAACGCTTGTTTCCGTTCTCATCGACGGTCTTGATAATCTTGCCGTGCGTGACGCTTTTCGGGCAGAATATACCGTCTTCATCGTCGGCCAGACCGGTGAATATCTCGTAAGGCTTGTTGTCGACGAGTCCGACGAAGGCAATCCATTTCTCTTTATTATTCTGAAAGCGCACCACATCTGCTTCAAGTTCAGCGGGACGCTTGAGAATATGTGCCGGATGCGCTATATATGCACCCTGGACGGCGGGGGCTTTCTTAACCGCCTCAAGCACATTGTTGCGCGAACCGTCGCGGTAGACCGTACATCCCTTGCATCCTGCACGCCAAGCCTCCACATAAAGGCTTCCAACAAGTTCCTCGCTCACATCGTTCGGAAGATTGATCGTGACGGATATGGAATGGTCTACCCATTTCTGCACAGCACCCTGCATACGGACTTTCTCCATCCAGTCGACATCGTTGCTCGTAGCCTTGTAGTAGGGGGATTTTTCCACAAGACGCTCGATTTCCTCGGCACTCAGATTCCGCTTTACTTCGATTCCGTTAACGCGCATCCACTCAAGGAACTTATGATGATACACGATGTATTCCTCGAATGCGTCGCCCACCTCGTCCACGAAGTCTATCTTTACATCCTCGTCGCCGGGATTGACCTTGCGCTTGCGCTTGTAGACAGGGAGGAACACCGGCTCTATGCCGGAAGTGGTCTGCGTCATGAGCGAAGTGGTGCCGGTGGGGGCGATTGTAAGACAGGAGATGTTGCGACGTCCGTGCCTCATCATTTTTTCGTACAGTTCGGGGTCTGCCTTACGAAGGCGGTCAATGAACGGATTGTTCTTCTCGCGCTCTGCGTCGTATACCTCAAACGCACCCCGCTCGATGGCCATATCGACCGATGCCCTATAGTACGCAAGAGCAAGTTCGCGATGCACCGATACAGAAAATTCTGTAGCTTCCGGAGTGCCGTACCGGAGTCCGAGAGCGGCCAGCATGTCTCCCTCTCCTGTGGTTCCGCATCCGGTGCGTCTTCCCTTCAGTGTCTTGGTCCGGATTTTTTTCCATAGATTAAGTTCCGTGCTCTTTACTTCATCAGTTTCCGGATCCGATTCGATTTTCTCGATAATGATGTCGATTTTTTCCATTTCGAGATCGATGATATCGTCCATCACGCGCTGGGCCATGCCGGCATGGCGTCGGAAAAGTTCAAAGTCGAATTCTGCCTTCGGCGTGAAAGGATTTTTCACATAGCTGTAGAGATTGATAGCCACCAGACGACAGCTGTCGTAGGGGCAGAGCGGAATCTCGCCGCAAGGGTTGGTCGACACGGTCTCGAAGCCGAGGTCGGCGTAACAGTCGGGAACTGACTCACGCAACACGGTATCCCAGAAAAGGACGCCAGGCTCGGCGCTCTTCCATGCGTTGTGCACAATTTTTGACCACAATGCATGTGCATCAATCTCCTTTTCCACAAGCGGAAAGTCGGATACGACGGGGTATTGTTGTCTATATGGTACTCCATCCACGGCCGCCCGCATGAAATCATCGTCGATTTTTACAGAGACGTTGGCGCCGGTAACTTTTCCCTCCACCATCTTCGCATCGATGAAGTCTTCCGCATCGGGATGTTTGATGCTCACAGTCATCATCAGAGCGCCGCGGCGCCCGTCCTGTGCGACCTCACGTGTCGAATTGCTGTATCGCTCCATAAACGGTACAAGACCGGTAGAAGTGAGCGCCGAATTTTTCACCGGACTCCCTTTCGGGCGGATGTGCGACAAGTCATGCCCAACGCCGCCACGCCGCTTCATGAGCTGCACCTGTTCTTCGTCTATGCGTATTATGCCTCCGTATGAATCCGGGTGACCGTCAAGTCCTATGACAAAGCAGTTTGAGAGAGAGCCAACCTGGAGATTGTTGCCGATTCCCGCCATGGGACTTCCCTGAGGGACAACATATTTGAACTGATCAAGAAGTTCGAACACATCCTCTTCGCTCATCGGGTTGGGGTATTTTCGCTCCATCCTTACTATCTCGCCGGCGATGCGGCGGTGCATGTCGGAAGGATCAAGCTCGAAAAAACTTCCATCCGAATCTTTCAGTGCGTATTTACTTGCCCATACGCGAGCCGCGAGTTCATCGCCCTTGAAATATTTAAGCGACGCGTCGTAAACTTCCTGATAGGAATATGTCTCTTTACCGTCCATCGGGTATTTTGTGTATGTATTAGAATTTAACTTTTTGGAAAATTTCTTTTGGGATTCACCATGCAAAGTTCGCCAAAAAAAATCAATAATCAAAATCTAAATCGCGATAACAATTCCCGATGACGACAACTATCCGGAAATCATCATTCTCATGGATATAAAATCTTGTCGGCAAGGATACGGCCGGCCTTTACATCGTAACCGAGTTTTTCAAGCACAGGCATGTCGGCGAGGAAAAGACTTTCAAACTCCGCAGGGCTGGCCTTGGCCGCACTGGAATAGTACCCGAAGGCGTTGCGGAAATGTCCCTGTACCATCTCCGCGTGTCCAGCTCCGAGCCAGTCCCTCTCAATACGTTCATTATCAGGAATGCGAAGGTAGTATTCGGAACTTTTGGCAAAATTACCGTTTAATAACTCCGCACGTGCCACGAGTCTCATTATTGACGGTGATTCGGGCTGGACATAGTTGGCATGGTAGAAATTGCGTAGAGCCGAGGACATGTCGCCCTTTGCAAGCAGAGTTGAGCCGAGTCCTGTCAGCAACGATACGGAATCCGGTTCTTTTTCAAGTGCGAGAGTGTAGTATTTCACTGCCTCGTCGTAATTTCCGAGACGTCGGTTGACAAATGCCAGCTTACTTAGAAGCCATTGGCTTGGATTCTGAAGTAATTCAGCCCTCATAAAAGCGTCGCGAGCCTGTCCTGGATTGCCAAGAATCTGATGGCAGTAGCCTATTTTTTCAAGTAGTGACACTTCCTGCGGATTCGATTCCAAAACGGATTCAAGCAGCGGAAGAGCCTCCGAACAGTAGCCACGTTTGAAATAAAATTCGGCTGCGATTCCAAGTACTTCATCATCTTCCATCATTTTCCCCACGACCGGGATGGAAAGGAAGTCGAAAGGCCGTTCAAACGGATCGGGCAATTGTGTCCTGTTACGGTAGAGTTTGAAGAATCGGTACAGGTCCCGGACCACCATCAAGATCTCAGAGTCGAAAACCGGCGTTGAGGATTTGAGCTGCCGCTCCTTTATCTCTTCCGACATCTGGTTGAACTGGGCGGAGAACTGGCCGAGCATCATGTCGCGTTGCGCCGCCGGCATCTGTCCCATCGCAAGCGAGAGTGAATATTTGTCGGAATCGGATATTATACCTCCGAGCGAAAGAAGATTTATCATGGCATTCCGGCTGTCGGCTGCAAGGTTTATTGAGGAATGGTCGGGAGTATATGGAAGGAACCAGTTTGCAGCGGCGTTGAAGAACGGGAATTGCTTAAGGTTGGAAAAAGTCACCATCAGCAGATCGGCGCCATCGTTCTGCATTTCTGAAAGTTCCTGCATTTTACGGGTTATCCCGCTTTTTTCGAGACGTTCCTCCCATTCCGGATTGTTTTCGAGCAGCGCGCTCTCTATATCTGCGGGACTGTCGTTGAGATCCTGCATGGTCTTTATTATGTCGGGACGCATCTTCATGAGTTCCGGCATTACCTCTTCTCTCATTTTCGCGGCCACCCTCTCAGTGTCGCGCGTTCCGATGATGACTCTTACGGTTTCTCTGAGTCGCCGGTATGTCATGATGGAATCCTGCCATAATTCAAGGAGCTTCACAAGAGCCTGATTATCCGTCACTCTCCTCGGAGAGGAGTATAAGGCAAATATAATGCCGGCAAGGGTTCTCGCCGCCATCTTTTCGTCACATACTGAATCGTAATGATTGTAGAGTTCAATGAGTGATTCCAGTTTCGGGCCATCGAACAGGACGATCAGGGAAAGTGTCATTGCGCTTACCACCTGCGCGGCCAGCATGCGGTCGGCATTCCCGTCGGAAAGGAACTCGACCAATGACCGGTAATCATCCTTTGCTCCATACGAAACAAGTATTGATGAGAAAATGTCCTGCAGGGCGCTTTCGCGACGATGACGGTATTCCGACAGGTCGGATCCGGCAGCTTCTGCAAGACACATTTCCGAACCGAGTGCGTTGTAGTCCGTAATCAATCCTTTAAGATTGAATTTTTTATGTCTGACAAGTCTAAGCGTGGATGAATAGAGGTCAGGGCTGTCTATGGCCTTGGCTTCGCGCAGGGATGCATCGGCAATGGTGCGGATCTGCTCCGATATGTCGGCATACAGTGCGTCTCGACCGGCATCGGCCACCCCTTCGATAAGATAATGGACCATATAGCGGTAAGTCTCCCGTATTTGCCTTACATTGTCGCGGTGATGCGGCAGCTTGACGGCAAGCGACATGTTTTCAGCAACGTTCAGCGCGCCGCCGACTTTACAAGAGTCGAGCATTGAGAAAACTTCACGATGCATCTCCTTTATATTATTGTAATCTGACATTTTTTTCTATCAAGTTTAGCAAGTCATGCTTGCATTATGTTTTATGAGACCTTATAACAGTTCTGTCAATAAGTGGCATTTAAAAAGTATAACAAATCTGATTCCAAATATCATTTAATACGCGTGCAGTCGAGAATAATATTCTTATCACGCGCACCCATGCGCATCCCGAACAGAAATTTAGTATCGTCTTCCTTTAATCCCATTGATGCTTTCAGTGAGGATGCAGGGACGGGATAATTCCGGGTCACGACAGACCTTCCTTCTCCTTTGAGACTTTTTATAAATTTTTTGTCAGCGAGGCGGTCGATTCTGAATATCCTACCCGGGAAATTTTCATAATAGGATGCGCTGACATAAATATCTGTGTTGGGACCCATCCTTTTGAGTCCGGGCAGATCGCGGCATAGTTTTGATCCGGCTCCAATCTTGTGCATTCCGGCATTCGGATCGTACAGATATGAGCCAACTGAAATATCTTCGCTGACTGCAACCGGAGCATCGCTGTTGCCAAGTTCGGAAAAAAGACACTCGAACGAGCTTATGAGACAAGGCATGACTCCGCATTCGATTTCTCCGCGATCCACATCCTGCGGCAGATCCACTACTTTGACCGTTATATTGCCGGGAGTGCATGTCGATTCCGTAGTAACACCCGACATGATAATCATTATTTCCTTGCATTCTCCTCTGACGCATACCGAATGGATCTCGCATGTCTCGGGAAGTTCTCTGATCGCACTTGATATGTCGAGAAAAGGGGATACCTTTACCATAAGGAGGTTGGTCTTTTCCAGTATCTTACTACGGCATGATATGATATCCGGCAATGAGTCGGAGAGTCTGAATGTCCTTGAATCAGCGTCATCCCTACGGGCCGGATCAATAAAAATCACATCAAAATCCGGAGAAGTCCCGATCCACTCAGTGCAGTCGGCGTGGACTGTAGTAAGATCGTTCAGACCGATCACGGCTGCGTTATGGCGGATTGCTTCAGCGCGTGCGGAATCATATTCCACTGCCGTAACCTTGTTGGATGCGAGAGCCATCGTAAATGCGTCAACGCCGAGACCTGCCGTGAGGTCGGCAACACGCTTCCCATGCCCGGCAAGCATGGAGTGATACCGGGCCACAGCCTGATGTGTGGCCTGTTCAGCCACCTGCCCGCAGGGATAGATAAAACGGGTATATCCGTTAAGCCATGAAAGCTTGGAGGCAGTCTTACGGCGACACCTTATCTGTGTTATCGCAAATTCGACAGGAAACGGATAATCCCGGTCTCTGTCTTTCAAGATCAGCCTGTCGCAATCGCTGAAAATATTTTTTTCAACATATTCATAAAATTCTTGCGGCAATGAATCCAAATTTTTCATATCTTTGTAACGAATTTCCACAAGGAATATGTATAAAACGGTGGATTCGATTTTCCGATTCCACAATTTATAGAAATTATTAATTACAACCTCTTGATTAGTATTGCATTGCATGCTGATTATGAGATAATAAACGTTATACCATGCAAAACTATTTAGAAGCTGAAGCACTGAAGTATCATCAGTATCCGCAGCCGGGAAAGACAACAGTACTTCCCACCAAACCTTACGTTACACAGCAGGACCTTTCTCTTGCTTATTCGCCCGGTGTGGCTTTTCCCTGTCTTGAGATAGAAAAGAATCCGTCGGACGCTTACCGCTATACCAACCGTGGCAATCTTGTCGGAGTGGTTTCCAACGGAACGGCAGTGCTCGGTCTGGGTAATATCGGAGCACTTGCGGGGAAACCGGTGATGGAGGGGAAAGCATTGCTTTTCAAGATTTTCGCCGGGATCGATGCATTTGACATCGAAATCAATGAAGAGGATCCCGACAAGATGGTCGAGATTGTGAAGGCTCTTGAACCCACGTTCGGAGGAATCAATCTTGAGGATATCAAGGCCCCCGAGAGTTTCAAGATCGAGACCAGACTCAAGGAGGAATGCGAGATTCCCATAATGCACGATGACCAGCACGGTACAGCCATCATATCGGGTGCTGCACTCATCAACGCTGTCGAAATTCAGGGTAAGAGACTGGAGGATATAAAGCTTGTAGTGAACGGTGCCGGAGCCGCCGCAATCAGTTGCACACGCCTTTATATACGCCTCGGAGTACGCCGCGAGAATGTGATAATGTGCGATTCGAAAGGCGTGCTCCGCATGGACCGCACCGACATCAATGAGCAGAAGAGGGAGTTTGCCACTTCTGCTGACATCCACACGCTTGAAGAGGCGATTGTCGGAGCCGATGTTTTCGTGGGACTGAGCGTGGCCGATGTACTCACACCGACAATGATGATGACAATGGCTGACCGCCCCGTGATTTTCGCTCTGGCCAATCCGAATCCTGAAATCAATTATGAGCTGGCAATGTCCACCCGCAGCGACATAATCATGGCCACAGGACGCAGCGACTATCCCAACCAGGTTAACAATGTTCTTGGATTCCCATACATCTTCAGAGGCGCGCTCGATGTGCAGTCGACCGCAATCAACGAAGAGATGAAAATCTCTGCCACCTACGCCATCGCACAACTCGCCAAAGAGCCTGTGCCCGAAGAGGTGAAGAAGATATATCCGAAAGAGAATCTTGTTTTCGGGCGTGACTACATCCTGCCCAAGGCATTCGACAGCCGTCTGCTATATACGGTTGCTCCGGCAGTTGCCAAGGCTGCGATGATGACTGGAGTAGCCCGCTCTCCGATCTCGGACTGGGATAAATACCGCGAATACCTCTCTACTGTTATATCAAGGGTGAAAAAAGCCTGATACCCGGTAATCTGACAAAATAAAGACGAGGGGTCTGTCTCATTTGGCAGACCCCTCGTCATGTTCGCAAAAAATGTATTCAGACTAACAGATAAACAATAAAGGACAGAATAAGAAACCTGCCCTTTACACTTTTCCGGGATTAGGATTATCCGAGAAGGGGGAGAAGGTGAGACTCCAGATCGGAGAGCTTCACGAGACCCACGCTGCGCGCCTTGACTTCTCCATCCTTGAAGAAGAGTACAGTGGGAATGTTGCGCACACGGTTTTCGGCTACAATCTCCGAATCCTCATCAATGTTGAGTTTGCCTACTACTACGCCGCGGTCGGCATACTTCTCTGCCAGTTCCTCCACAACGGGACCGAGCTTGATGCAGGGGCCACACCATGTGGCCCAGAAATCGATTACCACTACTTTGCCGGAGGCTATTGCCTCTTTAGCTGTCTGGTCATTGAATTGAATTGCCATTTTTCTCTTAATTTAAAGAATTATAGTGAATTTTACAGTGTTTATATTGTAGCCATCTTAAAGCGGATTCCATTGTTTTCAAGCAGATCGACAAGTTCCTTGTTCAACGGAATCTTTTTCCTCGCGTGCACTCTTACATTGCATTTTTTACCGGAATCCACCAGATCTATGTAAAGATCGCCAGGACGCGATTTGTCCTTTATTCCGGTGATTGACTGGAAAAAGTCTTTGTCCTTGTACTGCATGTCAATGAAAAGCATGATCGCGTTGGCAATTTTACCTTTCATATCCTCAAGAGGATGTATTTCATCGAAACTTACATCTATCCGATCGGGATTGAACCGGCTCTCCATATAACTTATCTTGAGATAGACCGGTTCTCCCTCGCGAAATTTTTCCCTGAGAGTCTGATGATTCCTTCCGAAAAGCCGGATTTCTGCCTTGCCGCTGAAATCTTCCAGTTCTATTATCGAGAATTCAGTGCCTTTTCTTGACATCTTGGTCGAGACTTTGGTTACGAGTCCGGCCATTGTCACCTTATTGCCCGCACGCTCGGCATCCTTGAAGTCTTCGCACGTGGTGTTACACCCGTATGTGATCTCCATATAGTACGGATCGAGAGGATGTGCCGAGAGATACATCATCACCATCTCCTTCTCTTTGTCGAGGAGAGCCATACTGCTCCAGGGCACACAGTCGGGGTAGGGCGGCCGAGCCGTCTCGATAGGTTCGAGTTCGCCGAAAAGGCTCATCTGTAGTGAATTCTTGTCGTTCTGTATGTTTTGTCCGTACTTCACAAGGATGTCGGTCCATGTGGAATCGAACACCTCGTGGACAAACATCTCGCGCCGTAGTCCGAAGCAGTCGAAAGCTCCTGCCATGGCAAGGTTTTCGATGGCCCCCCGGTTGCAGGCGCTAAGATTGACCCGCTCCACAAAATCGTAGATATCCTTGAACATTCCGTTGGCGTTTCGCTCCTGGATTATGGCATTGACAGCATTAGCTCCCACACCCTTTATGGCAGCGAGTCCGAAGCGGATGTCCCCCTGTTTGTTCACACCGAATTTTTCCAGCGACTCGTTGATGTCCGGACCGAGTACCCGGAGTCCCATCCTGCGACACTCGTCCATCACCTTTCGGAGCTTGTCGGTGGCCGTTACGTTGCGCGACATCACTCCCGCCATATATTCAGAAGGATAATGGGCTTTCAGGTATGCGGTCTGGTAGGCCACCCAACTATAACATGTGGCATGGCTCTTGTTAAAAGCGTATGAGGCAAACTTCTCCCAATCGACCCATATCTTCTCAAGCGTTGCCTCGGCATGACCGTTGGCCTGTCCCTGCTCCATGAATTTCTTCTTCAGCTTCTGCATCTTGTCGATCTGCTTCTTACCCATTGCTTTTCGAAGCATATCGCTCTCGCCTCGGGTGAAGTTGGCAAGCTGACGCGAAAGAAGCATCACCTGCTCCTGATAGACAGTCACTCCGTATGTTTCCTCGAGATATTTCTTCATACAAGGAATGTCATACTCGATCGGCTCTTCCCCATGTTTACGCGCGATAAAGGTCGGTATGTAATCCATAGGACCAGGGCGGTACAGCGCATTCATGGCTATCAGGTCTTCGAATTTGCTCGGTTGCAGACTGCGAAGCGAATTCTGCATGCCGGGAGATTCAAACTGGAAAGTCGAAGTAGTGTTGCCCTTGCAGTAAAGGTCGAAGGTGGCCTTGTCATCGAGCGGGATATTCTCGATATCAAGGTCTATTCCATGTCGATGCTTGATGTTGTAGATGGTTTCCTTGATTATTGACAGCGTCTTCAGGCCGAGGAAGTCCATCTTGATCAGACCTGTGTCCTCGATTATGCTCCCTTCGTATTGAGTGGTGAGCACCTTTTCGCCGTCTGCATCGGTTGCCATCGACACCGGGACCCAGTCGGTAATGTCATCGCGGCAGATAATCACTCCGCAGGCGTGTACGCCGGTGTTACGGACGTTGCCCTCAAGCTGTTCGGCGTATTTCATTGTCTCCCGGATCTTTTCATCCGGATTCTGCTGTTCTGCGGAAAATGCCTTGTCATATTTAAGGCAATTCTTGAAATTTACTTTCGGCGACTTCCCATTGACGTCCGGGAGACGGTCGGGAACAAGTCTCGCAAGCCTGTTTGCCTCAGCCAAAGGCACTTCAAGAACTTTAGCCACATCCTTGATGGCCATTTTTGTGGCCATCGTACCGAAAGTGATGATATGTGCCACTTTTTCGGCTCCATATTTCTCGGTGACGTATTTCAACACCTCATAGCGCCCGTCATCATCGAAGTCGACATCTATATCAGGGAGAGATATTCGGTCGGGATTCAGGAAACGCTCGAAAAGAAGATCATACTTGATTGGGTCTATCTGCGTGATACCGAGGCAATAAGCGGCGGCACTACCTGCAGCGGAACCACGTCCCGGACCGATGCTGACTCCGAGCTTCTTGCGACCGGTGTTTATAAAATCCTGGACAATAAGGAAATATCCCGGAAATCCCATGGTCTTCATGATGTACAGTTCGAATTTGAGCCGCTCTGCCACATCATCGGGCACCGGATCTCCATAGCGTTCCTTAGCACCGTCCATGGTAAGTTTAGCAAGGTAATCTGCCTCGAATTTTATCCGGTATATTTTGTCGTATCCTCCAAGTCGCTCGATTTTTTCTCTGGCTTCCTCTTCCGACAGCACCACATTGCCGTTTTCATCCTGTGTGAATTCGTCAAACAGGTCTTTTTCGGTATATTTTTTCCTATATTCCTCCTCCGTGCCGAATTCTTCGGGGATCTCATAGAAAGGCATGATAGGGGAGTGGTTGAGCGAGAAAAACTCGACCTTGTCAAGAATCTCCTGGGTATTGGATATGGCCTCCGGGATATCCTTGAATATTTCAGCCATCTCACCAGGGGTCTTAAGCCACTCCTGCTTGGTATAGTGCAGTCGGGGCTCATAGAACGACTTCTGCATCGACACGCAGATAAGCCGGTCGTGGGCTTCAGCGTCGTTTTCGTATGTGAAATGAACGTCATTAGTGGCTATCAGCTTTATATTATGCTTCTTAGCCAACTTAATAAGATGTTCGTTAACCTTGGTCTGCTCCACAAATACATCCCGATTGGCATTTTCTTTAAACGTCTGGTGACGCTGAAGTTCTATGTAATAATCATCACCGAACGTCTCCTTGTACCATAAAATGCGTTCTTCGGCTTTCTCCAGCTCATCATGCATGATAAACTGCGGGACCTCTCCTCCGAGGCATGCCGAACTAACAATCAGTCCCTCCCTATGCGCGGCGAGGTCCTCGCGGTCGGTACGGGGCTTATAGTAATATCCTTCTGTCCATGAATGACTTACAAGTTTGCATAGATTATGATAACCTTTCTCGTTCTTAGCCAGAACAATAAGGTGATAACCATTGTCGGTCTTGTCCTTTTTATCGGTCATCTTGTTGCGCGCCACATACATCTCGCATCCGAAAATAGGCTTGAACTTGGAATCATCCGGCAATTTGCCGTTCACTTTCTCCACGTAATTGAAAAATTCCTTGATCCCGAACATGTTTCCGTGATCGGTAAGCGCGATTCCATGCATTCCGTCGGCAATCGCCTTGTCTACAAGTTCCGGAATAGAAGCCTTGCCGTCAAGCAGACTGTACTGAGAATGTACATGAAGATGTGTGAACTGTGCCTTACTCATGGTTTGAATTTTCAAATTACAAAAATAATAATAGTTGCTGCATTATGCTAAAAAAATTGGATTATTTTATCAACACCACAATACTTTTAAATTTGGAAATTCCTGAAGAGCAAAGGAGAGGATCGAGGAATCTGCCGGATTCCAATCCTATTTAACATAATCCCGATTATGTTCCGATATCCGTTTATTTCGCAAATGTATGCTTGTAGGCGAGCTACTATCAGCATTCTTTTAAATCCATGCAAATCGCTACAAATACATTCATATTTTTTTCAAAATTGCCATAAGATTTGTTTATTTCGAATTCTATTGTTACTTTTGCGCCGAGTCTAATATTTAAACTCATAAAAAAATTAGTTTAATTATAAAAAACAGTCTATGAAGCATTTTTTTACAACAGTTTCTGCATTGCTGCTTGCCTCAATGTCAAGTTTAGCTGCCGAAGTCGTGCCGTATGTACATGACTTCAACGATGCGGATTGTCTTCAGGAATGGTCTGTTCTTGCACATTCAGACCGCGTCCGTTTCAAGTATGTCGAAGCCCACCAGGCTCCAGTATATGGATATCGCAACTGCGTATGTTCCAACTCGATATACAGCGGTGGTTCAATCGAAACCAAGGACAGCTGGCTTATAAGTCCCGCTATAAGTCTCGAGGGTGGAAAAGAGTACATCGTTACTTACCATTACGCGCTGACAAATACGGCGCGCGAATATCTGGGGATATTCTATGGTACCGAACCCACTGCGGAAGCCATGACAACCGAGGCCTTGGCGATGTATTTCTATTTCGGAAAAGGTTTTCTCGAAGAAAGTGCCGGGATGATTCTGGAATGCAAAATAAAACCGGAAACCACAGGAACTTATTATATAGGGTTTTATGACAATGCCGACAAATATTCGTCGGCAATCACCGCGGTCTACGACTTCTCGGTTACGGAAGCCGCCTCTGGCCAGATGCCTTCTGTTCCGACAGATTTCACTCTGATCCCCGACCAAACAGGAAAGCTTGAGGTGGAACTTTCTGCCAAAGCTCCCGCCATCGATGCAAATGGAGATCCGATCGCATCACTTTTATCAATGGAATTTATTCGTGGTAAAGAGGTCATCCATACTATCGAGACGCCTGTTCCCGGCAGTATATATACATATATTGACAAGAATCCTGCTAACGGAAACAACACGTACGGTGTCAGAGCCGTCAACGAAAGCGGTACATCCAACCTTGTTCAGGAGATAGTCAAAGTCGGTGTCGGACTACCGGACCCCGTGACTGAACTGGAAGCAGTCCAGATATCTCCGGGACGTGTCAAGGCTTCATGGAAGAAACCGTCCAGAGACATTACAGGATTTGCTCTCGATCCATCGCTTGTAAAATCGAAAGTGGAGGTATGGAAAGGTGAGAATTTAGTAAATACTTATGAGGATATAGAGGATTCAGAGTTTGAGTTCGATATCTGCGCCCCTGATGCTGTTCAGGATTTCTACTCGCTGCATGTATATGCCGTCACCACCGGTGGTGAATCACTTGTTGCTGAATTACATGGTCTGACAGCCGGTGAGTCATATAAAACTCCTTTCGAAGAGACATTTCCGGGAGCCAGCCCCACTCACCCCTTCTATATCAGCTCAGATGAAAAATACAGAGCCACATGGGAGTATATAATCCATGACGAGAATCTCGGCGTTGGATGCGCACGTTTCAAGGGAAGTGCAGTCACGGCACAGGCCTCCTTATATAGTGGTTCAATAGCCATTCCTGAGGATGAAGAAACGAAAATCAGTTTCAAATACAGTACGCTCGGAGATTCCGATAATGAGTTGTCGGTTATAGTGGTCAGCCCGACCGGGGCAGAAACTATCGGAACTGTCAAAGGCATGACAACTGACCAGAAAGATGCAGAATTCGACCTGTCCCCATACAAAGGACAGGACATCCAGTTCGCACTTTGCGGAAAGTATATTTCCGGCGGATTCTATATAATGGTAACTGATATCAGAGTCGGGAATCAGGTTGGATCGGGCGTTTCAGACTTCGGTAATGACAAGCATAACAGCTCAGTGTACTATGACATCAACGGCTACCGCATTTCAAATCCTGAAAGTGGACGCTTTATGATCAAGGTTGAGAATGGAAAATCAGAAAGGGTAATCGTGAAATGATTATTCTCTTATTATAACGAACAAAAAGAGCAGCGGTATAAATTTCCGCTGCTCTTTTTGCTGTAACTGGCATGCTGGCGATTTTCATCGCTATTTCGGAGTCTCCCCTATCATTTGCTTTTGAGTTCCTCACGAAGGAATATTGCTGTCGGAGTGTCTTTCAGGGCAACCTCTTCGGGTGTGCCTTCCGCAATTATCCTGCCTCCTTCCCGACCGCCGCCAGGACCAAGGTCTATGATATGGTCAGCGCATTTGATCACATCTAGATTATGCTCGATCACCACCATTGTGTTTCCTTTGTCCACAAGTTTATCGATCACTTTCATCAAAACCCGGATATCCTCGAAATGAAGACCGGTAGTCGGTTCGTCAAGAATAAAGAGGGTCCGTCCCGTGTCGCGTTTAGCAAGTTCCGTAGCGAGTTTCACCCGTTGATTCTCTCCGCCGCTAAGCGTGCTTGACGGCTGGCCAAGTTTTATATATCCGAGACCTATATCCTGAAGCACTTTGATCTTACGGAGTATGGAAGGTACATTCTCAAAGAATTCAACGGCTTGACTGACTGTCATTTCAAGAACATCGGCAATGGATTTTCCTTTGTATCTTACTTCAAGGGTCTCGCGGTTGTACCGCTTGCCGTGGCATTCCTCGCAAGGCACGAGCACATCGGGAAGAAAATTCATCTCTATCGTACGGTACCCGTTGCCTCTGCATGCCTCGCAGCGTCCGCCGGAGACATTGAACGAGAAGCGGCCAGGTTTATATCCTCTTATTTTGGACTCCGGAAGCTCCACGAAGAGTTTGCGTATGTCGGAGAACACACCCGTATATGTAGCCGGATTCGATCTCGGCGAGCGTCCGAGCGGAGACTGGTCCACGGTAACTACCTTGTCGATATGTTCAATTCCATCCACCTCTTTGTAAGGAAGCGGTTCCTGAAGCGACCGATAGAATTTCTGGCTCAGGAGCGGCTGCAGCGTGCCGTTGACAAGCGATGACTTTCCGCTGCCACTTACTCCGGTGACACATACAAACATTCCGAGAGGGAGGGATAGATCGGTATTCTTGAGATTGTGACCGGTCGCTCCCCTGATTTTCAAAAATCTGCCATTGCCTTTGCGGCGTTTCTCCGGAATCGCTATCTCCCGGGCACCATTCAGGTACGATGCGGTAAGAGTATCGGTCTCAAGCATTTTTTCGGGCGAGCCCTGATACACCACTTCTCCTCCGTGGTGTCCCGCGCCGGGACCGATGTCTACCACATAGTCGGCCTCCTTCATAATGTCTTTGTCATGTTCAACCACTATTATGGAATTGCCATTGTCACGCAACTGCTTGAGACTATTGATGAGTCTTACGTTGTCGCGCTGGTGCAGTCCGATGGATGGCTCGTCAAGTATATAGAGCACATTTACAAGCTCCGAACCAATCTGGGTGGCGAGTCTGATACGCTGACTCTCCCCTCCGCTGAGCGACGAACTGCTTCTGTTGAGAGACAGATAGTCGAGCCCCACTTCGAGAAGGAACCTGAGGCGGCTCCGTATTTCCTTAAGTATTTCTTCCGCCACTACCCTCCTGTGCGGATCAAGACGGTTTTCAAGTCCCTGGGTCCACTTATATAGCTCCGCTATATCCATTGAGGCCACATCCGCAATGCTCTTGCCGTCAATAAAGAAATGAAGGGATATCGGGTTGAGACGGTTCCCGTTGCATTCGGGGCATACGGCCTTCGAGAAGAACTGTCCGCTCCATTTATTGGCATCGGCGCCGGCATCCTCGCTCTGCTGCATCTCGATGTACTTCACCACTCCTTCGTATGTTATGTCGTAATGACTCAGCGACATCGTGTCGTTGTTGATCTCGAGCCTCGCGTCCGTACCGTTCAGAATGTCGTCCAGCGCCTCGGCGGGCAATTCCGCTACAGGAGTTTTCAGGGTGCAGCCATGCATCGCGCATATAGCTTCTATCTGCCAGAATATAAACGTATTCTTATACTTGCCGAGTGGAACTATAGCCCCGTCATGTATTGACTTGGACTTGTCCGGTATAATCTTGTCCTCGTCAATCAGATTCACATATCCGAGACCTTTGCAGCGCCGGCATGCTCCCTGCGGGGAATTGAATGAGAAATTATGTGGGGCAGGTTCCGGGTACGATACCCCGCTCTCCGGGTCCATCAACATCTGCGAGAAATATTTCATTTCATCTGATTCAGTGTCGATCACCGCCATCATCTTGCCCCCTTGCCTGAGTGCCGTCCCCACACTCTCCTTCAGACGCTGCATGTCCTCAGAACGGGCCCGCAATCTGTCCACAACCAACTCGACCGAGTGATTCTGATACCGGTTGAGTTTCATCCCGTAGACGAGTTCCTTTATCTCACCGTCGACACGCACATACAGATACCCTTTTTTGCGGAGATTCTCAAACAAATCCTTATAGTGTCCCTTACGGTTCTTTACAAGTGGGGCGAGTATGTATATCTTGCGGCCATCATATTCGTTGAGAATCATTCCGATGATTTTGTCCTGAGTGTACTTTACCATCGGGTTGCCGTTCACATAACAGCGTGCCTCCCCCATTCTTGCAAAAAGGAGACGAAAGAAATCATATATTTCGGTGGTTGTGCCTATGGTACTCCTCGGATTCTTGTTGACGGTCTTCTGTTCGATGCTTATCACTGGACTCAGCCCAGTGATTTTATCTACATCCGGCCGTTCCAGCGAGCCGAGCATATTGCGTGCGTAGGAGGAAAACGTGTCTATGTATCTGCGCTGCCCTTCGGCAAAGATAGTGTCGAAAGCCAACGATGACTTTCCACAACCACTCAGTCCCGTTATTACACTCAGCTTGTTGTGAGGTATGGAGACATCCACATTCTTGAGGTTATGGACTCTCGCGCCGTAAACTTCCACAGATTCGGAAGTCTGCACTGACTCGAAATCCAAATCCTTCATATTATTCTCGATCATATACGAACTATTAACAATTTTAATGCCAAAATATTTCATGCTGTCAAAATAAGACAGCCCCATAGGACTCTCAGGAATCCACGCCCTTTACATTTAGAACTTTTTAGACTTTTTTATGCGTAATTTGTTTAACATTTGTAAAAGTGTTAATTTTGATTCGGATTTATACTACGAACGAATAGGTTATGAAAAGGATTCTGTTAAGTTTGCTGCTTTTTGCCGCATTTTTGCCGCTGCGCGCCCAAATAACTCTTGATGAATGTATTCGTCTTGCCGAAGAGAATTATCCTCTCATCAGGCGTTATGACCTTGTCTCGAAGTTGTCGGAACTCAATATTTCGGAAGTCAACAAAAGCTGGCTACCGCAGATGAATGTCTACGGGCAGACCACCATTCAGAATCTCGTGCCGTCATTTCCTGAAACCCTCACCGGAATCCTTGATAAATTAGGTACAAAAATGGAGGGGTTGAACAGATTCCAGTATAAAGTAGGCGTGGATCTGAGCCAGACCGTATGGGACGGAGGTGTCTCCAAGACCCGACGTGAGATTCTTAAAGCCGAGGCTGAAGTGAACAAAGCGGAGATCGACTCCAGGATGTATGAGGTTCGCAAACAGATAGAAAACCTTTTTTTCGCAGCGTTGCTGAGCGATGCTCAGGTACGCCAGACTGAACTTTCCGCACGGTTGCTTGAAAGCAACTGCAGCCGTCTCAAAGCCATGCTTGCCAACGGAGTGGCCATGCAGAGCGATGTCGATATGGTGGAGGCGCGCCTTCTTGAAGTAAGACAGCATTTGGTGGCAGCACGCGGAACATACAGAAATTATCTTGATCTTCTCGGTCTTTTTATAGGAAAGCATCTGGAAGATACCGTTCTTGTTGCCCCTTCGGCGGTGAGGCCTGATTCGCGGGAGTGTCTTCGTCCCGAATTGAAGGCTATCGATGCGAGAGTCCGTGCCGATCGCTCCGCCCTTAATGGAATAAAGGCTGATCTCATGCCCAAAATCGGCTTTTTCGCTCAGGCATATTATGGATATCCGGGATTCGATTATTTTAAGAGCATGAGCGATTGCGACCCGGGATTCAATGTGATCGGCGGAGTGAAAATATCATGGAATGTAGGGGCACTCTACACCCGTCGCGACCGTATGGACAAATTGCGTCTATCCTCTCTATGCGCTGAAAATGACAGAGATATTTTTCTGTTCAACAATAATATCGAACAGCAGACATCAAACTCCAAAATCGAAGAAATTGAAAAGATTATGGCCGATGACAGCCGTATAGTGGAATTGCGCAGAAGTGTCCGTAAGGTGGCCGAGTCCCAACTTGAAAATGGAGTGATCGACGCTACATCCCTTCTCGATAAAATCACAGCCGAATCGCAGGCATCTCTCACTCAGGCTTATCACGGCATCCAACGGATACAATATATATATCAGTTGAAATATACACTTAATCAATGAAATTCTCTGTATGAAATCATCACTTGTTATAAAATTTCTCCCCTTTGCCGCTGCTGTAATTATGGTCGGCTGCTCTGAAAATAATGACTATGACGCCACCGGAATCTTTGAGGCGACAACTGTGACCGTATCGGCCGAGACATCCGGCCGAATACTGTCATTCCCGGTAGAGGAAGGCGACAGCGTATATGCGGGCCAGCAGGTGGCACAGATCGACTCCACCATGCTCATGCTCCAGCTGGCACAGCTCGGAAGCCAGCGGCAGTCTGCCATCAGCAGCAGTCCGGACATTGCGGCCCAGGTTGCGTCAGTCAAGGCTCAGATCGCTCATGCCGAAGAAGAAAAAGCACGCGTGGAACGCTTGTTTGCCTCCGGCGCCGCCACTCAGAAACAATACGATGACGCCGCCGCAAGGCTCAGTACGCTGCAAGGTCAGATTCAGGGAATGACCTCTACCCTCTCTAAAAACCGTTCAGCAGTCTCGGGCAATGCTTCGGCAATCCAGTATCAGCGCGAACAGATAGAGCAACAGATAGAACGATGCCGAATCTTAGCTCCCGAGTCGGGCACGATACTTTGCAAATATGTCCAGCGCGGTGAGTTTGCCGCTCCCGGCAAACCGCTTTTCAAAATGGCAGATCTTAACAGGATTTTTCTGAGGAGTTATTTCACAGCCTCGCAGTTGGCCGACATCCGGATCGGACAGAAAGTTACAGTGACAGCCGATTTCGGCGGTGACAGCCAGTTTGAATATCCGGGTGTGATCACCTGGATATCGCAGGAGAGCGAGTTTACTCCGAAATCCATACAGACCAGAGATTCACGCGCCAATCTCGTATATGCCGTCAAGATTGCAGTGAAGAATGACGGACGTCTGAAACTCGGCCAGTATGGAGAAGTGAGTCTCTGACCTCGGCTTTCATCTTGTCCTCATTCCTTCATGCTTCATTCCATTATGGGAAACGCCATAGAAATAAATAACGTCTCGAAAATCTACACTAAGGTAAAGGCTCTTGACAATGTGTCATTTTCCGTACCAGAAGGTGTTCTATACGGGCTTATCGGACCTGACGGAGCAGGTAAGTCCACTCTTTACAATATACTGACGACATTGCAGCATCCTGATTCCGGAAGTGCATTCGTCGCCGGTTATGATGTGGTGAAAGAACGGAAGGAAATTCGAACGGAAGTAGGTTATATGCCAGAGCGATTTTCGCTATATCCGGATCTAACGGTAAAGGAAAACCTCGAGTTTTTCGCATCGTTGTTCGGAGTGCGGGTCAAGGACAATTACGATCTGATCGCTCCCGTAATGGCCCAGTTGGAAAAGTTTCCCAACCGCCGCGCTTCCGCTCTGTCGGGAGGAATGAAGCAGAAACTGGCCCTTGGCTGCGCGTTGATTCACCGTCCGAAGGTGCTTTTGCTTGACGAGCCTACAACTGGTGTCGACGCGATATCACGCAGCGAGTTCTGGACGATGCTAAGGTCGTTGCGGGAGAGCGGAATCACGATTCTTGTCTCCACTTCCTACATGGACGAGGCGGTGCTCTGCGAAGCGATGGCTCTTATCTATAACGGAACGATTGTGGAAAAAGGAACTCCTTCGGAACTGACCGCGCATCTCGGCGAGAACCTCTATAATGCGTCGGCCGACCAGATGTATCCTTTGCTTGAGGCGGTGCGGAAATTGCCGGGAGTGCTGAATTCATATACGTTCGGAGCCACGCTTCATCTTGTGACTGACGCTACTTTCGATGCCGCACTGGCATACAGACTGCTCTCGGAGTCGGGTCTCGAAAATGTCAAGTTGTACCCCGCCAAAGGAAATATTGAGGATCTGTTCATCAGATTCTGTGTCAGCGATAAATAATACCTATGGATATGAAACCGGTCATAGAGGTGAGAAACCTCACCAAGCGTTTTGGAAATTTCACAGCCGTCAACGATATTTCGTTTGATGTCGCCAAGGGTGAGATTTTCGGATTCCTCGGCGCAAACGGCGCAGGGAAAACCACAGCGATGAGAATGCTCTGCGGATTGAGTTTCCCTTCCTCGGGCAGCGGTACGGTAGCAGGTTTTGACATCAATGCCGAACCGGAACAGATCAAGCGGCATATAGGGTACATGAGCCAGAAATTTTCGCTCTATGAGACGATGACCGTTGATGAGAATCTACGTCTGTTCGCATCCATCTACGGGATTCCGGCCAAGGAAACACAGCGCCGCATGGATAAGCTTTACTGTCAGCTCGGGATGGAGTCTATGCGGCATTCGCTCGTCAAGTCTATTCCCAACGGTTGGAAGCAGAAACTCGCATTCTCTGCGGCTACCATACATAATCCGGCGGTGGTTTTTCTGGATGAACCCACCGGAGGCGTGGACCCGCTGACCCGCAGGAAATTCTGGGAACTGATATATCGCAGCGCATCGGAAGGCACCACACTGTTCGTCACCACCCACTATCTTGATGAAGCTGAATATTGCAACCGTGTCTCCATCATGGTTGACGGACGGATAGATGCGCTTGACTCTCCGGCAGCCCTCAAAGCAAGATACGGTGCGTATACCATGGATGAAGTGTTCCGTAAAGTGGCCGTTGCCAAGAATACTGAAAAAAAATAAGAAAACTGTGTCTATATTCCTGTCAATAATAAAGAAAGAGTCGCTTCATCTCGTCCGCGACCCGCGCACGGTGCTTATTGTGTTGTGTATGCCGATTATTCTACTGCTGCTCTTCGGATTTGCTATATCCACAGAAGTGAACAATGTGGATGTCGGCATTGTCACCGACAGTCATTCTCAGGAAGTCCGCGATATTGTCTCCCGGATCGGTTCCAGCCCATATTTCACACTCAGGGGCATGATGTCGCAGCCGGAAATAGAACCGGCTTTGCGGGACGGTGTCGTCGATGCGGTCCTTGTGCTCAGGGAGTCATCGGGAAAAGTCGACCATCAGGTCGTGGCTGATGCTTCCAATCCGAACAATGCCCAGATATATGCATCTTATCTTGAGGGTGTAATGTCACGAAACGTTCCGGATCCGGCCCTAACCACCACACTCTATAATCCTCAGCTGAAGAGTTCGTATAATTTCGTGCCGGGGATAATGGGTATGATTTTCATACTCATCTGCGCCATGATGACTTCCGTGTCCATCGTCAGGGAGAAGGAGAGCGGAACCATGAATCTTCTTCTTGTCTCGCCGATCAAGCCGCGCACCATCATACTCGGCAAGCTTATCCCCTACTTCGTACTCTCTCTGATGATTCTCGCGCTGATGCTTGCGTTCAGCTATACTCTTCTTGGAATCCCGTTCTCCGTTACGGCTCTCAATACTGTATGGGTGTCGGTGCTGTATATCATAATGTCGCTCGCTATCGGATTATTGATATCGACTGTCGCGAAAACGCAATTCACTGCGCTTGTCATCTCCGGAGTGCTGTGCATCTTTCCTGTGACCATGCTGTCGGGAATGCTTTTCCCTGTGGAAAATATGCCCGTTGCATTGCAATGGTTCAGTTGTACGGTGCCTGCCAGATGGTATATAGATGCCATGCGGACACTCATGATACAACAGCTTGATATAATGTATGTGATCGATGACATCGCGATATTGGCCTCTATCACGGTTCTGGTGATTACAGCCGCAATATTGCAATTCTCAAGGAATAAATAAAGATATTATGGACTGAAGCGTCCGGACTATAAATTTTTCTCAACTGCTTATACAATAATGAGAATACTTAAGGCTCTGTTGATAAAGGAATTCATAATGCTGCGGAGGGATGCTTTCCTTTTGCGTACCATCATTCTGCTGCCGCTTGTGGTGATGCTTGTGTTGCCGCTTGTAGCAAACATGGATGTGAAGAATGCAGGAATCGCGGTGGTTGATAACGATATGTCTCAGCTCTCCCGACGTATTATAGCTGATATGGACGCTTCTGAACATCTCTCGGTGTCGGAGTCTTCATTTACCTATGGCGAGGCGATGGCGGCCATCGAGGATGGTCGCGCCGATGCCATGATCACTATTCCGCAAGGATACGCCCGACAGTTGCAGGAGGGACATCTTCCCAAGCTGGATATACGCGCAAACGGTGTCGACGCCACCAAAGGTATGCTGGCGTCGCGCTATGCGCTGCAGTCGCTTGGCAGCACCCTTTCCCAATGGAAGGCAGAGACCGGATACTACATCCCGGATACCCGCGCAAGTCTGCTGTATATGTTCAATCCGACTCTAAACTATAGAAATTATATGATTCCGGCTCTTATGGTGGTTCTTCTTGTAGTCATCTGCGGGATTCTGCCTGCCCTTAATCTTGTTACGGAGAAGGAATTCGGCACTATCGAGGCGATGAATGTGACACCGGTCGGCAAGCTGACTTTTGTGCTCTCAAAGCTTATACCGTTCTGGATTACGGGCCTGTTGGTTATAACCCTCGGTATCCTTGTCGGATGGCTTGTATATGGCCTTAAACCTCTTGGAAGTGTTCCTGCCATATATCTGGCATCGTTCATATTCAGCCTACTGATGTCGGGACTTGGGCTCTCTGTCGCGAACAGATCCTCCACAATGCTGCAGACCATCTTCGTGTGTTTCGCTGTTGTGATTGTATTCATGCTAATGGGAGGACTTTTCACTCCGATTGAATCCATGCCGCAATGGGCGCAATACTTCACATACATTGTGCCGCCCCGCTATTTCATTGAAATCATGCGGTCCATCTATCTGAAAGGCGCATCTATGACAGACCTATGGATCGATTATGCAGCCCTCTGCGGTTTTGCCCTGCTCTTCCTGCTCATCTCCGCTCTTACATACAAGAAGCGTAGCTGATACTGGTCGTATAAATTTAAAAGGGAGCAGACAACTGCTCCCTTTGCAATTTTGTTATTTATCCCGCATTTTTAATATTCTGCGTCTGTGGTCTGTTTTTTGGCGATACTAATTATCATTCGGTTATGATTCTTCTCGCTCCGATATACCTGCCTTCGTAGTATCCTTCGCAACTTGAAACCTTTACTCCGCGCAGACTCGCATGGATAAACTTGAAGTCTCCGGTCTCATTGTTCGCTGATGTGACAATTCCCACGTGACCTACATTACGGCCGCTGCGGCGGCTTGTGAAAAATACAAGGTCTCCTTTACGCAACTGCTTTCTGTCTACCTTTTCGCCCTCGGTATATTGGGCGCGCGATGACGGACTGATTGAATATCCGAATTGTTTATAGACATAGCTTGAAAATCCGGAGCAGTCGAATGACTTGGGACCTTTCGAACCATGTCGGTAAGGCTTTCCGAGATGACGGCTGGCCTCTTTAAGCAGGTCTTCGATCATTCTGTTCGACTCAAGGCTCAAACTTGCCACGACTTTGCTTTCGCGTTTTGACACATCCTCCTTTATAAGGCCGTTGATTACGTTGCGGTCCATGCGGGAATTGACATTAGCCAATTGCTCGCGGTGCATCTGCTGATGTGTTCTTAGAGTTTTTTTGTTTGTCTGGGCACCGCCTCCTACGCAGCATGCGGCAACCAATATGCTTGTAAGGATTTTTCTACAAATCATCATTTGTCCGAATTATTATGGATGACCGCTCTGTCATAAGCGGTTTATATACTGTAGCAGGATTTAATTCATTGCTCCTGCAAACGTTCTGTTCGATTGTTCGATGCGAAATTAACTAAAATTTTCAGTAATTCCAAACCATGGCGACACAAACTCCATTAAATATCAATCTTTTAATAAAATTTAGTATTTGGCACATATTGTCGCTATATGTGCAAAATTTCAAAAAACACATTATTTTCCCGGGCGTGAGATCAACCGAGAATCAGGAGGTAACAGAAGATTGCCGGCATTGCGAGGAGGAAGGAATCGATTCTGTCGAGTATGCCGCCGTGACCCGGAATAATGTTGCCGGAATCTTTTATCTTGAGCGTTCTTTTCAGCAACGATTCCACAAGGTCCCCCCAAGTGCCGAAGACAGTCACCGTTACCGCGAAACCTATAGCGAACCAGCAACTGTCGCTCACCATGCCGAACCCGAAAAAGTCCATACCGAACCGCCAGAACAGCCACGCCGCAATTATATTGAAGAAAAGTCCCCCGAAAAATCCTTCCCAAGATTTCTTTGGCGAAATACGTTCGAACAGGCGGTGCTTGCCCAATGTACTGCCCACAAGGAATGCTCCCGTATCATTGATCCAGATAAAAAAGAACAGAGCAAGCAGAAGATTGGATGTCCACAAGTATGCCACTCCAACCATAAGCCCCATCGGAAGACCTATGTAAATCTGAGACATCATGGAATGTCCGAGATTGCGTAACGGATCCTCCTCCTTCATATATAGTTCCGCTACAAAGCGAAGCACCATTATCCCGGTCCATATCACCAACGGATACAAAAGTACTCCGCAACAGAGCGCCACACACCCGATAATGTCGAGCAAAAGAGCCGGCATGTTTTTTCTGTTGAAATCATGGCATATCTTCGAAAATTCCACGCACGCCAACACCGACAGGAGTGCGCCAAGCATCATCGTCCCCTTTTCTCCCAGAAGAATAGCTCCGACTATAACAAGGCAATATACGATTCCCGAAAGACTTCTTGTAAGTAATTTCTTTAAATCCATGACATGATAGTTAGTGCCTAAAAACAAATGGTATTTTACTGAACCTATATTTATTTATCTTGAACCAAAGTTTATTTTACCCTGAACCAATATCCTGCGGCAACAGATATTGACATCGGATTTGACCCTCTGAAATGTTCGGTACGACCGGATCGGAGCATATTCCCGAGCCCGAAATAATACCGGGCTTCCAGATAGAGGGAGTTGCGTCTGTTTATGCTGAACTCACCTCCGATACCGCCCGATATTCCATAATCAAACTTGTTTTCCACCGGCATTCCATACTGATAGATCATTCTGTTGGGGAAACCTTCCACGGAACCAATGTCAGTATAATCGAAATTTGAATTTGTGCTTTCTCCGAGAGCAAGACTGACAGAGGGTCCGGCGTTTATGAAAAACCGACCTCTGCGCCCGAAATATATATGGGCCAGAAAAGGAAGCTGGAGGTAATTAACCGTGCGGCTGTAAGAGAACGGACGCTTTTCGAAATCCTCTTTCCACCCCCGCTGCTCAAAATTCAGTTCGACAATAAAGCCGAAATGATTCTCTTCCATATACCGGAAATTGATTCCACCGTTTGCGCCGGGAAGAAGGCCTTGCGTGATACCCGGGGTGAAAGAAACCATTGAAAGATTCGCTCCCCCATGACCCCCGATCTCTATCTTCGACTCATAATGGGTCTGGGCGAGAGCCGGCATCGGTGACATTGCGGACAGACAGACAGCGAGCTTCAGTATATGTTTCATGATTGAACCGCTACACAATGAATTATTCCAATTTTCCTGAAATTCACTCCACAATTATTCTGTCCACAACATCTTCAGGAGAGAATCTCACCACATACACTATCGGGTTGACTATCCCGGTCCAGTTGTCCTGACGCCGCATCTCGAAATCACTCTGCACGCTTTCGTCCGACCTGGTGAAAGTGTTGAAATCTCCCTTGCTGTCGCCAAACGATTTAATGAAGTATTTTGCCGTGTCATATCCGAGCGCGGAGTATACCGGGAAAGACCGGGCCGGCTCGCGGTCGAAAAGAGACTTGTATTCGATGGCAAACCGTTTGGAATCCATGGATTCGGAATTCATATAGAACCGGGACGGAATCAGAGTCTCGACTTCATGCATGGGTCCGGACAGAGATTCATCATAGACAATCCAGTTTGGACGCCCGAGAACTGTTATATCGGCCAAAGGGTTTTCATCACGCAACTTTTTAACCGCAGCAAGAAACTTTGATACCTCAGCCTTCTTTACCATCGAACCATATAGCAGCAATCCGTCATTTTCGTCTGAGACGAGCGACTGGAGATCCTCTTCAGTCACAGTTAGCGGTCTGCTCTTCCAGTCCGCGCGTAAAGCGTCTGCAAGCTGGTCATTCTGATCACAGGCACCTGTAAATACAAGCCTGCGTTCTCCGTAATTCTCCCTGAACCAGCGTGCCACTCCTGCATTGAATATGTCGGACGGGGCGATAAGCTGGACCACATACGGATTTTCAAGATAAGTTGTATCTCTCGCATCGAGAGCGTTGACAACCGGAGTCCTGCTTACCTCGCCATATTCGGCAAGAGACTCTGGAAATTTTTTCTCTGAAAGTGAAATCACCATCGAGGGTTTGAATCCGTCAAGTTCCGTGATGACATCTTCTGCCGGACGCATTCCGTCTACAATTTTGAAATGGATTTTATAACCGGAATTTTTCAATGAGTTTATTCCAGTAAGGAATCCTCTTGTGTATTCGAGGTTGCGCATTTCGGCAGGCTCCTCCATCACCAGAGCCACTTTTACCGTATAGTCGTTCAAGTCCGGAGATATCCCGTGAATCTCTTCATATATGTTGCGGACACCTTCCGGACTCTGTTCCCGGGGATCTTTGTTCTCCACAATCCGCTCTACTTCCACAGTCTTAAGCCTCGGTATGGTAAGATACAGCTTGTTCCTTATCTTATCCACTCCAGGATTCGATTTTCTGAGACTTTCCACCGATATGCCGAAACGGCGTGCTACCGACACCCACGTGTCCTCCTTGGTGGCCCGATATACGTCAAATCCCTCAAGCCGGGTCTCGTCTGTCACACTCGAAATCATCTGAACGCCGGTTCCGGCAGCCGGAATCAGAATCGTGGCGCCCGCTCTGAAATTATGTTCCGAGACTCCCGGATTAAGTTTCAGGATTGCGGCGACAGTGGTCTTGTTGTCGGATGCGAGTCGATATAATGTATCGCCTTTCTTTATCACATACTTTTCGACCTTGTCGGACTTTTCTCCCGGACTGCATAAGTTTTCATTTACCCTGGCTGTCGGAGAGTCATTTCCCTCCGGCTTAAAATCTACGGGATAATAAATCTTCATATCCCGTCGAAGATCGGCCATTGCTCCGGGATTGAGCCGCTGCAACTCAGAATCGTTCCAATTGAAATCTCTTGAGATTCCGAACAGCGAGTCCCCTTTCTTAACTTCATATACATAATAACGGCGTCCGAGGATCTCCACAACCGGGAGACCGGATGCCGTTTCTGCAAACGCATTCGGTCCAATGGTTCCGGCACACGAAAGGCTTAGAAGTGCAAGTGAATACAGTCTGTATTTTCCCATGTTTACAAAAACAGCGAAATCGGGGAGGCAATCTCCCCGACAAGCTAAATTAGAATTTGAATCCGAGTGATACCACTACCTGAGAATTGTTAAGACTCAGGGATGCCTTCTCCGCCGGCATTTCGGATGCCGGATCAGGAGAGAACGGATAGTAATCAGCACTCAGATGTTTCCATACGTAAGCAGCGTCTATGTAGAATCCCCGGTAACGGTATCCGAGACCGCATGTCACATAATTCGTGGAATTGTCGAGTCTGTAATTTGATATGATTCCTGCTGAAGGCACGGTTGCCACCTCCTTCCTGGCTTCGGCGGTTACCGGCGATGTGGTGTGGCTGTACCCGGCACGCACGCTGAATGATGGTGTCACCCTATATTCGGCTCCGACTCTGATTGTACTGGTCCCTTTGTAGATCTGCTGGATCTTTTGGTTTGTATATTCTTCCGGATTGGAGTCGTAGGTAAGGTCTGCGCGGGTGACGGGTGATGCCGAGAAATCGTAGCCGTAATCCCACCAGGGATAGTCGTAGCCGTAATCGTATTCGGAAGCCGTGGAATAGCGCATGCCGTTGTAGCCGATCCATTCATAATCGGCCGAGACAATGAACTTCTGCCCTATCACTCCTGCCACCGAGGCTATTACCTTCCACGGCGATGAAAGGTTCACATTGTTGGAATTCGACCTGTCGTTATTGGTCACGGCAAAGTCGGAACCGAAGGGATAGCTGTATTCTATTCTCTCCGGGTTGAATGTTTCAGTGAGTTTATAGAATGTCGGCGTATGAAATGCGAGACCGAGTCTGAGTTCCTGTATCGGCTTTACGATCACTCCAAGTTGATAGTTGAAGCCGGTGCCGCTCAGTCGGTAATTGTCTCTCAGCGCCCATCGGGCATCCATCTGGCTCACTTTCCGGGTGTTGGGATTAAACACCCAGGCATCCTGAAGGTTCTCATTCCACATTGATGAAATTCTGTAGTCCATAGCCACGATGTCGAAGTTCATGCCCCAGTAAACCACGTTGTTGATATTGCCGCCAAACGCAATGTTGTATTCGTCGACCGATCCGCGTTCCGATACTCCGAATGTGGCATTGCCCGATGTGCCGTTGCCGAACTGACCGTACCAGTCTGTGGCCGCACCGTTGTCTGTGTGGACAATTTCCGGATTGATCAGCATGGCGTCGTACCCCAGAATCGTCATCCAGGGAACATTGGGATTCTTATATGGTTCGTAGTTATCCGTAGCCCTGACATCGGCCTCTGTTATGCCATAAGTGTTGGCGACTCCCGCTATGTAATTGCTCAGAGAAGTATTCAGAGTGGGAATTCTTCCGGAGTATCTGCGGTCAAATGACGCGGCTTTATTGTAGGTGAATCCGATATTGAAGTTGGGTACGGCCGAACTGTTGAGCCGGATGGTGGCCACGCCTCCGATGTTGTTTAGATAGAACTTTGTCTGATTGTCGGTATTGCTTACACCCATGCTTTTCGCGGTACTCTGCTGGGCATCGAGATTGAGTGTGAAGCCGAGTTCATTACTTCGGTAAACACCGATACCGGCAGGGTTCTGCGACAATGTCGAGAGGTCTCCGCCGAGTGCGCCGAACGCTCCGGCCATTGACATGAAACGGGCTGTTCCCTTGAGGTCGTATTGCGACACCTGATATGCATCGGTAGCGCTCTGCGCCGACATGGTCGACGGGACAAATCCCGCCGCGATAATCGCCGATACTGTAAAATATAGTTTCTTCATAGACGTGAAATCCTGTTTGAAAACAACAATTCTATTTTAATTTATAAACTCTCCGTCCTGAAACGGAGAGTCATATAAGTTATCTGCGGTGACCGCCACCGCCACCACGGCTTCCTCCCCCGCTGTATCCTCCTCCGCGATTTCCGGTCGAGAAGCTTCCACGGCCTGAATTGCCTGAACTGCGGTTGTAGGTCGAACGGTTGCTGTTGCTCTGGTTGCGGGTCACGCTCGAACGGTTGGTTGTGTTGCGGTTTGTGGTACGGTTGTACGTACTGCCTGAATTGTTGTTATTTTTGCTTTGCTGGTATGTGCGGTTGCCTGAGGAACTGTTCTTCGTGGTATATCTTCTGGTTCCCGCATTTGTTCCGTTTTTGTTTCCGTTTGTTCCGTTGGACGACTGGTATCGGCCGGAAGTTGCGTTCTGGTTCGATGACGCTTGGTTGCCTACGGTGTAACCACGTCTGTTTCCGACAACATTTCTGTTCGGACGTGAAGTAGAGGAGCCGATGCCGCTGCCTGAGGCGCTGTTGCCTGGACGGCCGTATACCGGTCTGTTTCCTACAGGACGGCTATTGCCCACTCCGCTGTTATAGCCTGGACGAGTGTTATGCGACCAACCTGGTCTCGGGGTTACAGGACGATGGCTCCCGGGACGGTGGTCGGAATAGTGAGGACGGTTCCAACCCCAGTTAGGACCACCCCAGCCGGGGCCTCCCCATCCCCATCCGGGACCCCACGTCCACGACGGTCCCCAGCCCCAGTTCCATGAGGGGTTCCATGCCCACGAAGGACCCCAATTCCATGCCCACGACGGTCCCCAGCTCCATGACCATGAGGGTCCCCAGCCCCAGTTCCATGATACTCTGTTCCACCATGGATTCATGTACAGAGGCGCGAAAGAAGGAATTCCAAAGTCATTGATTATGATGTCGACATTGCCGTACGAATTCTCAAGAACATCGGCAAGCATGTCGCTGTTATCAAGGACGATGGTGGGATTGTAATATTTCTGAATCTGCTGGGTGTATACAAAGTCCGGCTCTGCTTCCGCCGACATACCGATTGTGTCGACGGGAGAGTTGTAATAGAAGCCGCGACGGTTATAATCGTCAACATCCATGTCGGAGAAATCCTTGATATAATATGACTGTTTTTTGGACTTCTTGACACTTTGGTTGCTGCCTTTCTTAGGATTGTAATATATATCGTCAAAATCCTCCTGAGCCTGGAGAACAGGAGCTGATATTGCTGCAATGGCTATCGCCATATATAACTTTCTCATAGCTTTGGATATTATAGTTTTATTCTGCACTTAACGTACTTAATTTTAACTATTAGATAGCGGTCTGCGGCAATGGTTTAAGGCTTTCGCCGCATACCTCTTCTGATTAAATAACAAAATTAGCAAAAAAAAGTGAATTTATTAACAATTCTTGGGATATCCGATGTAAAAAGCTTAAATTTGTAGTGTATTCAGTATCGTATGTTTTCTGTATAGTTGACAGTTTATGAAATTCAGAACAGAGTATAATCCGGAAATAGCCAGCGAATTGCTTTATCCGTCTATGCCGGCGGTTCTCATCGGGTCCTGTTTCACTGATTCTATCGGTGCGAGAATGCGTGATTGCCGATGGCCGTCTGTTGCCAATCCATGCGGTGTGCTGTATAATCCCGCCTCCATCGCCAACCTTCTCACAATGTCCGTCAACATAGACAAAGAAAGTGTGCGCAAAGAGATAATGCACTCGATAATAGGCAGAGACGGCTTTTTTGTGTCGTGGCTCACTGATTCGAAAATCAACGGAGCGTCGGAAGCAGACGTGGCCGGGACTCTTGTCGACAGACTGTCGGCTATGAGGTCTGCCCTGAGCGTAGCCGGTGTGATTATCGTTACTTTCGGTACGTCATGGATTTATGAGCTGGCTGAATCTTCCGGCTATGTCGTATCAAACTGTCATAAATTCCCTGCTAAATATTTCGAAAGACGTCGTCTTGAGGTTGACGAAATCGTGTCTATCTGGAAATCTGCGGCAGCGAATCTGAAAACACTAAATCCGAACCTTAGAATTATCTTCACAGTCAGCCCGATCCGGCATCTGAAAGATGGCTTCGAAGGTAACGCGAGATCAAAGGCAATCCTTGTGCTCGCCTGCGAGAAATTATGTTCTGAAATAGAAGGCGTCGATTATTTTCCCTCTTACGAGATAATAACCGACGACCTTCGTGATTACAGGTTTTACGATGATGATCTTCTCCATCCATCGCGTCAGGCAGTGTCCTATGTATGGGAAAAATTCTGCCGGCGATATCTTTCTGAAGAATCAAGACGGATTCTTGCCGAAGGCGAGAAGATTACCAAAGCGATGAATCATCGCCCGAACATTCTCCTTAATGTTCGTCGTGATTCATGAGGAAGCGCTCGGCATCCATGGCGGCCCGGCATCCTGTTCCGGCAGCGCTTATCGCCTGACGGTAGTTCGGGTCGGCGCAATCGCCGGCTGCAAACACTCCTTCGACATTGGTACGCGTTGACGGAGCCTGCACATTGATGTAGCCCTCGGCATCGATGTCGAGCCAGTCGCGGAATATTGCGGTGTTGGGACGGTGACCTATTGCAAGGAAAAATCCATCGATCGGCAGATCGAACTCTTTTTGATCAGCTTCTCCCTTGCGATATACGAAATGTCCTCCCTCAACGCCATCTTCTCCATAAAGTCCCAGCGTGTTACATTCGAAAAGAACCTGAATATTCTCTCTTTCAAACACTTTCTTCTGCATAGCCTTGGAAGCGCGCAGGAATGGTTTCCGCACTATCAGGAACACTTTCTCCGCAAGTGTTGACAAGTAGAGAGCCTCTTCGCATGCGGTGTCACCTCCGCCTACAACCGCTACCCTCTTCTTGCGGTAGAAGAATCCGTCGCATGTAGCGCACGCGCTTACTCCGAGTCCGCGATATTTTTCCTCATCGGGAAGCCCGAGATATTTGGCCGAAGCTCCTGTGCAGATAATCACGGTGTTGGCTATGATTACATCGCCGCGCTCATCTTCGCAGCGGAACGGACGCTTGGAAAAGTCGACTTTCGTGATAATTCTCGGAACTATCCTGGAACCGAAACGCTCGGCCTGATCCCGAAGATCGTTCATCATCTCGGGTCCCTGTACACCCTGAGGGTAGCCCGGAAAGTTCTCTATTTCCGTGGTCTGCGTAAGCTGACCGCCAGGTTGCTCTCCTTCGTAGATGACGGGATTGAGGTTTGCTCTCGATGCGTAGATGCCGGCTGTGTATCCTGCCGGGCCTGACCCGATGATTAAAACTTTTGCTTTTGTCTCTTCCATGATATTTTATTGCTTTATGTTTTTAACTTGATGTATTTCTGTAAGCCGGTGCTTGCGGATGGTTTCTTTTTACCTGTGTGACCACTCCTTGTTCTGGAATTATCTGAGATCTATTACCATATAATCTTTATAGGAGGATGCAGGATATGTGAATGTCGAAGAGGGATACGATGCGTCGAGCCTTAACGAACGTATGGTAAGGTATGTCCGTTTGTTGTCCATTGTCCTTACGATGAACTTTTCAGGAAGGAATGTAGTAGCATCGACTGTGATCTCTATGGCTCGTATCTGTCCCCCTTTTTTGCGGGGATTCAGGAGTACTATATGTTTGCCATCTGCCTTCTTTTTGGAGAACGCAGAAAAATAGTCTTTTGAGAAATTTCGCAGATATGCCATCGGATTTACTTCCAGCACTTCCTCCGTATCAGGGATATAAAGAGTTGTCTCATGGGTAGAGGGGTTAAGAACCCACATCCTGCTCCCGTCGTACCAGGTGGTCGAGACGGGTGTCTGGAGATGGAACCTCTCGCCTTGCGATTTAAGAGTGCCATCGGTTGAATGCTCCCCGCTTTTTAATGTAAATGAGCATTGAACGCCTTTGGCAGCTTCGATCTTGACAGCCGCCTTGCGGAGGATGTCGTAAGAACTTTGGGAAAAGCCCCCTTGAGCGGACAAGGCAAGTATTGCAATTATAAGCAATATCCTTTTAATATCCAATATTTTATTCATTATTAAGTATTGATTCGAGGGTAATGGAATCCACAAGTACCGGCCGCGGTTTGCCTCCTGTGGAGGGGCCGACGATTCCGGCGCGCTCCATCTGGTCCATGATTTTCCCGGCACGGTTGTATCCTATGGAGTAATGGCGTTGCAGGGAAGATGTGGACGCGGTGCTCGATTTCACTATCTGTCGCGCTACTTCCTCGAAAAGAGGGTCGCGTTCCTGTATGGATCCTGGTGCTGAAGAGTCTTCCTCCGTTCCGGTTCCCACCGCAGGTTCGGGCAACTGATAGGGTCCCATGGGATACGGCTGTCTGCCCACATAGTCGCAGATGGCCTCCACTTCAGGAGTGTCGATAAATGCGCACTGCACGCGCACCATTTCCGAGTTATTGAAGATGAGCATGTCGCCGCGTCCGATGAGCTGCTGAGCTCCAGGGGTATCGAGAATGGTCTTGGAGTCGACTCCTGAAGCGACCTTGAATGATATGCGGGCCGGGAAGTTCGCCTTGATTATTCCTGTTATCACATTTGTGGACGGACGCTGCGTTGCTATTATCACATGCATTCCCACGGCACGGGCCTTCTGTGCAAGACGGGCGATGGGCATCTCCACATTTTTGCCGGAAACCATTATCAGATCGCCGAACTCATCGACAACCACAACTATATAAGGCAGAAACTTGTGTCCTTCGGCCGGATTGAGTTTTCCCTCGCGGATCTTGTTGTTGTATTCTTCAATGTTGCGGGTATGTGCGCTTTTTAGAAGTGAATAGCGCTGGTCCATCTCCACGCAGAGCGAACTGAGAGTAGCTTCCACCTGATTCATGTCGGTAATGACCGGTTCATCAATCGAATCATCGGGAATCATGGCCATATAGTGGTCCTTCAACTTGTTGTAGAGGCTGAATTCCACCTGTTTGGGGTCAATAAGCACGAATTTCAGCTGATATGGCTTCTTGCAATAAAGCAGTGAGGCAATTATTGCGTTCAATCCTACGGATTTACCTTGTCCGGTGGCACCGGCGACAAGGAGGTGGGGCATCTTTGCCAAGTCAGCTATGTAGACATCGTTTGAGATTGTGGAACCAAGCGCTACGGGAAGCGCATAGCGGGTATCCTGAAACTTCTTGGACTTTATCACTGTACGCATCGACACGGTCTGAGGCTCCTTGTTGGCGACCTCGATTCCAACTGTACCTTTGCCGGGAATGGGCGCTATTATACGCACTCCCACTGCCGAAAGCGAAAGCGCTATGTCATCGACAAGATTACGTATTTTAGAGATTTTAACTCCGTTGTCCGGTACTATCTCATACAATGTCACGGTGGGTCCGATCGTAGCTTTGATACTCTTGATAGGGATTCCGAAGTCGAGCAATGTTCCCCTGATTTTCTCTTCGTTCTCTCGCTGCTCTTCCGCATCCACAGTAGGACGCGTCTCTCCCTGTCTTAAAAGATCGAACGGTGGGAAGTTATATGTATGCGATTCGTATAGATCTATTTCCGACTTAAAATGCCGGCGGCCGGTCTGGTCGATGGTGTTCACATTGACCACCATTTTTTCTTCTTCACAATTCTCTTCGGCCGTCTCAGCCCTGCCATCGGTGTTTTTATCTGAATCATCGTTGCCTGCTGCTTCTTCCGGAAGTTCGCATGAGCCTGATTCATCGGCAATATTATCACCGATATTATCCGTTGTCACCTGATTCTCACCTATTTGTGTCTTAGTTTCCGTCTCAGGTCGCGGCATAAATCCTGAATGGTCTCTCACGTCATATATCGGAGAGGAATCCTTTTCGTTGAAATCCACAGATTCATCCACAGGATTGTCCATAATGTCATCCCCGATGAAATCTGTTGTTTCTCCCGCTTTTATATCGTCGATACGTTCCTGCTCCTGCATCTTGCGGATCTGGGCCTCGAGTTCGAGCTTTGCCTCTCGTTTGGCTCTTTCCTCGCTGCGACGGCGGTCGCGTTCCTGCTTCTTACGCATTATCCACAGTATGAAGTCGCGAAGGCAGATGGCTACAAAAAGCGCCACCATGAAAAGACAAAGGAGGCCGGCCCCGGTCCATCCGATAAAGTTGATGATGAATTCATTGACATATCGGCCGTGGAATCCCCCCCAGTTTACAGCTGTACGCATCCCTATGGTCGTCAGCCCTACGATAAGGGAGACGGTAATCAGCGCCACAAGACATTTGATGGTGAAATTTACTGTCTTGAATCTCGGCTTGCCCGTAAGTATTTTCAAGGCAAGTGCGCCGAGCCATATTATTATCACGAATGATCCGAGTCCGAAGCTTTCGTTGATGAGAAATTCGGCAAGCCGCGCGCCTCCCTCGCCGCCGGCATTACCTACAGCTCCGGAAGTTCCGATTCTGGTCGAGTTTATGACGGACTGATCCTTTATGCAATTGGCGAAATATGAGATAAACGCAACACTGAGATAAACCGTGACGCATCCCAACAATATTCCGAACATAATCCGTGTCGTCGGACTTTTCAGGGCAGCCACAGCATCGTTGAACCAATCCCTGGTTCCCGGCTTCTTTGACTCAGGCTTCTGCGGCTCACGTTTTGGCGTGGCCACAGTTTTTTGGCGGCGACGCTTGCGTGGACTCTTCTCTTTTTCGTCACCGGGTGACGAAAGGTCAGGGTGCACAGGCAATTCGTCGTCGTATGATATTTCAGGTGTGTAATTATCGTATTGTCCCATTTTTATCGGAAACGGAAATGCTTGGTAAAAGAATCGCTGAAATACGCTCTTTCCCGCGTCCGTAATTAATCTACAAATTTACTAATTTTTTTCGATATTTCAGCACCGGGACAACCCGCATTCGAAAAAAAATTTCTATATATCGATAAACTAAATCATCAATATATGCGTTATAAATATGTTTTACAACATAAAAGCGTGGAATTCCAGTGGCAGGAGAGCCGCTGGAATTCCTAAGAAATTGTCTAAATGCGAACGCTTTATCTTATATGATAATCAATTTGGCAGTTTCTTAGGGGCCGGGGTATCCGGTCCCTCCACCCGGCGAAGTTCCCGACATATTTCCAAAACGGAACAACCGATCAGCATATATCTTTTTACGCCGGGTCCGGACCTAAACAAACTCTTATGAAGAAAGGATTTTTATCATTGGCAGCGCTTCTGATATGCGCCCAGTCTTTTTCCACAAGCATCAATACGGAGTCGACTGTCGTACTGACCCCCCGGACTGAAAAATTCATACAACTTCCTTCATCATACTCCGATGAGGATTTTGAAAAAGCAGTGGAAATAATCAAAAAGTACGAGACTATCCATCCGGTAAGCCGTTGGCCCTACGTAGGATACGGTCATTTGGTCAAAAAGGGAGAAAAGATTCCCCGCCGACAGATGTCGGAGAAGGAGGCGGATGCCCTCCTCAGAAAGGACCTCAGAGAATACACCGAATTATTTGAAGATTACGGCAAAGACCAGTTGCTTCTCGGAGTACTGGCCTATAGTGTAGGTCCTTACCGTCTGCTCGGTGCGCAAAAAATGAAAAAGAGCCGTCTTCTCGACAAACTCGAATCAGGCAATCGCGACATCAAGAACGAGTATCTTTCATATTCCAGATTCAAAGGACGTCGCCATAATGGCTTACTCTCCAGAAGGCACGAAGAATACAGCGCTCTCTTCCGCAAATAATTTTCTTTTTCAAATCTTAAGAAGACAAAATTTAAAGGCACCTCCAAGGAGGTGCCTTCGTGACTCCTGCAGGATTCAAACCTGCAACCTTCTGATCCGTAGTCAGATGCTCTATTCAATTGAGCTAACGGACCCTGCAATCGTTCCCGATTTGCGATTGCAAAATTAGTGTTTTTTTTACAACTGACCAAATTTTTTCAGCTATTTTTTTCACTTTTTTTAATCCGGTACGTCAATCCGCATTCACCGGATATGCCGGCAATCGGTGCAGCAAGCTTTGTCACAGTGGTTTGCACCCGTCTGACCGAGTCCCATCGGGAGGCTATGCGGGCAGATATGGTTCGCACCACGGTCTCGAGCAAGAGCCATTCCTCTCCCATCACCGCCTTTATTTCTTCATAAATGTCGGCATAAGAAATTGTGGTATCGAGATTCTCATCCTCGAAATGCGAGGCATCATTATCTACCTCCACATCGACTATGAACTCGTTCCCGATAAGCCGCTCCTGCTCCATGACCCCGATATTTGAATAAAACCGGAGTCCGGACAGAGTGATCCGGAATTCTTCCGTTTCGTTCATTCTTATTTACATTCGGTTTCGCATCCTTGTTCGGGTATCTTGTCGATGCGACGCTGATGACGCCCACCCTCAAACTCTGCCTCAAGGAACGCGTCCACTATGTGGCGGGCAAGATCTTCGTCAATGAACCTCGCCGGAAGCGTCAGGAAATTGGAGTTGTTGTGACGGCGGGCGAGCGATGCGATCTCCGGAATCCAGCATAATGCCGCACGGATTTCCTGATGTTTGTTGAGTGTCATCGAGATCCCTTCTCCGGAACCACACATGCCTATTCCGAAATCACATTCCCCGCATTCCACTGCCTTCGCAGCCGGATGAGCGTAGTCGGGATAATCGCAAGACTCTTCGCTGTATGTTCCGAAATCCTTCAATTCATAGCCCTTGGAACGCATGTATTCCATCAGAACCTGTTTAAGCGCGTAACCTGCATGGTCACTGCAAAATGCAACTTTTTTCATGATATTATATTTATTTACTAAGCCTACTTTAAGGATTATGTTCAATTATTGATTTACCACCAATAGACTCTGAAATTGTTTCTTTTTTCCTATTGCCGAACAGACGGCTCCGGAACGCGTATCGCACAAGGAGGAAGTTGAGCGGAACGCATATCGCCAATGCCGGAAGCAGCGCGTACGTAGCTCCGGTTATACCTTTGAAAACAGCCACCAGCCCAGTCTGCATCCCTAAATTAATCAGATGAGACAATGCAAAACCCAGGCCATTCCGCACAGTTGGCCCTGATCTGAATGTGAACAGACTGGATAAAAAGAAATTGGCAACCAAACTTAACAGGTAGCTTATCACCGTCGATGCCAAAACCGAAATCCCTGCCACATGCACAAACAATACATAAAAGCCGTATTGCAGCAATGTACAGAACCCTCCTACAAGAACGAACCGTAACATTTCCCCTCTCTTGCCGGTGCGATTTATTTCCCTGATGATATTCATTTTGCCATCATTCCGTGCCGGATGTTTCATCCCCGATTTGGCAACGGTTTTCCATTTCTTTATTTATATTGTAGATGTATCCCAGGATTTCTTCACGCCCCGTCCCTTTTTCGGAAGAAGTAACGAATACCGGAGGCAACTCCTCCCATGTCTTCAATAGTTTCCTGCAATATTCTTCCACATTGCGCTGCGCCGCATTCACCCCCAACTTATCGGCCTTCGTGAATACAATGGCAAAAGGCACCCCGTTCTCCCCTAACCAGTCGAGGAACTCAAGGTCAATTTTCTGAGGTTCATGTCTTATGTCTATCAGGACAAAAAGAGATGTCAGTTCTTCTCTGTGAAGGATGTAACCGTCGATCAACCGCTTAAGGGCGGCCCTCTGGTCCTTGCCGCGGGCCGCATATCCGTAGCCTGGAAGATCCACAAGATACCATCGGCCGTCATCCATCCTGAAATGATTGATGAGCAAAGTCTTGCCCGGAGTCTGCGAGGTCTTGGCCATCTTCTTGCTCCGGCACAGCATGTTGATAAGCGAAGACTTGCCTACGTTCGACCTCCCGATAAAAGCATACTCCGGAACTCCGGTGACCGGACACTGCCTCACATCGGGACTGCTTACCTCATATTTGGCATTCTTTATATCCATATCATTCATTATCATTAATTCTGACAACTGTCTAACGCAATTGGATGTCCAGCGGTTCTGAAAAGCAGGCACCATGGACAAGTTCCATCGCCTTGTTCACCTCTCCGCAGTCCACGACAAGTGCAATCGTCGTCTCCGATGTGCCGTCGGAAACAGCTGTCACCTCGATTCCGTTTCTATGGAGCGTATTGACAAGTCTGGGACCAAGTCCCTTGATCTTTCTGATGGATTCCCGCACCACGGCTATCACCGCCAATCCTGACCGGGCCTCTATTTCCAGCACTTCGCCGCTCTGGAGTTCCGGAGCGAATTCTGTATGTAGCGCCGCCATGGCACTCTCCATTTCTGATTCAGGCATCGTCACCGAAAATGACAAATCGTTATCCGGTTGGGATACGAGGAAAACACTGATTCCTCCACGCGCCATAGCATTGAAAGTGCGGGAATTGATCTGTGCCACATTCGATGTGAGGTCACCGGTCACTGTAACCATTGAAATCTGTCTGAGCGAGGAAACTCCCCTGACACTCCCGTCTATCTCATTCACAGAATCGTCAATCAGCGTGCCCGGTGCGCCATGGTTGTTCGTATTGAGTATCCTTATAGGAATATTTTTGTGAAATACGGGATATATGGTAGGTGGATAGATTACTTTGGCGCCGAATGAGCAGAGTTCCATACTCTCGATGAACGACATTCTCGGAATCACCCGGGCGGTCGGAATGACTCGCGGGTCGGACGTCATGAATCCATCCACATCCGTCCAGATCTCAAGAAGATCGGCATCAAGCGCGGCAGCAATCAATGCCGCCGTATAGTCACTGCCTCCCCTGCCGAGATTTGTAATCTCATCAGAGTCTCGGTCCCTCGAGATGAAACCGCCGCAGACCATAGTACAATCCAACTTGCAGCCAAAAGTCCGGCGTATCAAATCTTCTGAGAGCGCGCGATCGGCAATGTTCTTGTTAAACCACTTCTCTGTCTTGATGAAATCAAGCGAATCGCAATGCCCGGCATTATCAATGATATTCGCCACAATCAACGATGACATTCTCTCCCCGAAACTTACAATCACATCAAGCGTCTTCTCAGGAAGATCCCTGATAAGCGATATTCCTTTATATACATCGCGCATCTCCGCCAGATACTTCCCCACCGACTCCATAACTGCATTGCGACGGTCTTCAGCCACAAGACTCTCTATGATGTCGGCGTGCCGCTTTTCCATAGCGTCGATCTCGGCCGAGAGATTCCTTTCCCCTGAAGCAGCCATCCTCGCAGTGGCAATCAGACGGTCCGTGAGGCCTCCGAGGGCAGAGACAACAACAATCGCAGGCTCCCCTATCGACTCAACAATGCTTTTTACATTCCGGAGACTATCAACAGTGCCAACAGAAGTTCCGCCAAATTTTAAAACCTTCATTATATAAAAGTTAATACTAAACACTTGCTTTTGCTATCATGCTGCAAAAGTCGTAAGTCCGGGGGGCGTTTCGCCGGCGATACGCAACATTACGCGTAGCCGCCCAAACTCCAGACTACAAAAATACAAAAAATAATCCGTACACACAACCATCAACACGCGGTCTGCCAATAGTCCGATGCCCCGACAAATCGCATGAAATTCAATACAATCCTAAATAATACAAATTTTCACTAAATAATATTAGGATATGGTGCTATTATTTTGAAGAGTAAAGTAAGTTTAATTTTGCATTCCTATCGCAAAGCCAAATCCGGAGGGATAAAGCGAAATCGCGACAATATCGGGGGTAACTGGTACTGACAGCGTGTAGAAACGGTAAGGATCCGGGAAGTCCTGGCGCGGGTCCGAGATAAAAGGACTAAGGAATGGTTTGGCCGTCGTGAGCCTGCCCATCCATTCTTTTTTCGCTTTCCGCTTTGGGTCGCTGCGCGACCGCTTTATCGTTTTACGCTCACGCGACCTCGCTCAACACTTTATACGCAATGGAAAACTGCAATTTCTGGAGGACGATATTTTGTTTGGCAACGAATGCCTGTACATCAGGATTTTTTAGTAATTTTGTGAATTATTTATGCTGAAAGATGGCGATATAATAAAACGTGATGAAGAACATTCTTTTATATATCTCAGGGATATTTATCCTACTGACTATGTCCATGACATCGGGATGTGGCTCCGGCGAGTCGCGTCATGATGTTGCGGACAGCATCTACAGTGCGGAATATATCTACAGCATTACTATAGACAATCCGGAACGGGCACTTGCCTTACTTGATACAGTTGAACAGAAGAACCTTTTAAGCAAGTTTGACATCTCTCGCCTTCGCTGCCTGGCCTATCATAACGGCCTTTCGGACTATAAAAACGCACTGCGATACGGCCTTGAGGCATACGAGATGCCGGAGTCGCGCCAGGACGCCGAGATTTTTCTCCTTCTACTTGGAGTAATTGCCGATGACTACTATCAGAATGGCAACTATGAAGAGAGCGTGCGCATCTGCACAGAGGGGCTGAAGCTGGCTTCCGACAGCCTTTTAAGAGATCAAGAGGCCAATTTTTATGTTTCTCTGGCAACGAATCTATGGGAGCTTGGCCGGAAAGACGAAGCCTATCTCAAACTCGGTGAGGCTGCGGATATTCTTGAAAAGGAGGCTGCAAAATACCGCTCATACATGCCCGCCGACGATTATGTTTATTCGCTTGGCGTATACATACAGTCGCTATACAGCGACTGCCGTTATCGCGATGCCATAGCGATGCTGCCGCGTTATGAACAGGCCATGGATTGTCTTGAGTCAAAAGATGATATTCCAGATGGGCTTGTGGATATGCGCCGTGCGAGTGCGTATGCTGCGTTTGCATCTATGCTGGCTCTTGAAGGTGACAACCGTAAGGCGGACGACCTTTATCGCAAGCTACTGGAGACAGATTACTCGAAAACGCCTGACGGCGGACAGCTGCTCGTACCTTATCTGTTGGCCCGGAAACGCTATGCCGAGGCCTTGAGCTACCTTAAGGATGAAAAAGAATACTGGCAGGCAAATGCCGACACATTAAGCTATGATTACATAGACTCTCATTTGAAACGGGAGCAGGAGGCATACACCGGTTTAAACAAAACAGCGGAAGCCCTGCGTGTTGCCAATACCATCCAACAGATGAGCGACACTCTTCGTGAGCGCGACCGAAGCGCCAAAGCTCTTGAGCTGGCCGAGATCTATAAGACTCAGGAACAAGCGCTACAGCTTGAACAGCAATCGGCATCAATTTTAATCCGCAACATCATAATAGGTTCAGCACTTATATTCATCATACTTGCAGTTGTATTCATAATAAGGATATTGCGCTACAATAAGACTATCAGTAGCAAAAACAAGGTGATGGTGAAAACCATTGATGAATTGATAGGCTATAAAGATGAACTGTTTGAACGACAGGAAGAGGTCTTACTGTTGAGGAAAGAGCTTGATGAGACGAAAAAGAAGACAGACATAGAAGCCCCGTTAACAGAAACGGTCGAAAATAATGAAGAATCCGCTTCAAGTGAAACTCCTGAAAAAAGTGAATCCCTATTAACTGAAGGCGATAAAATATTATATATTCGCATGAATCACGAAGTTCAGGCACGAAGGCTATACCTAAATCCGAATTTCTCTCGTAAAGACTTAATGGCAGAATTCAAAATTTCTGGCAACAAATTCGCCATGTTGTTCAAGGAATTTGCCGGCTGCACCTTCTCACAATATATTCAGAACTGCCGTCTCGATTACGCTGTGAAGCTTATGAGAGAGAATCCGCAATGGAATTTTGATGCCATAGCAAAAGAGGCACAGATGTCCAACGGCGCATTTTACAACCATTTCAAACGCAGGTTTGGCATGAGTCCTTCCGATTTCAGAACCGGGGAAGCGTCCATTTCATCGCAAAAACAAAGCGAGTAAAGGATATAGTAGTTCTTAATAAAGGAGATCCCATCGGATTGACACCAAGAAAACGCGGATGAGCCTCCCAATAATAATAAATAGCAGAATTATAATAGCTTAAGCGACCGACATAATTTCTATGGAGATGTTTAGTGAATTTGGTGGAGAATAATCGTTCCTAATCGATAGCAAGGAACAGCCGTTCCTGTTAACTTTGCAATTGTCAAAATCACATGACAGTTTCGACAGTAACAAATTCATTATAACGTTGAGCAATAGGAATCATGAAAACAATCTTAAAGAGCCTTGCGGCTTTTCTGATGTGTGCATTTGCGTTCACATCCTGCTCTTCCGATGATGAGCCCAAGAACCCATCACTCGACGAGGTAGTAACTCACATTGAATCTGTAGTCAACAGTCATTTGGGCGAACTGTATGCCAATGAAGCCTTTGACCATTTGATGCTTCCTGTAGGAAACGATGCTGAAGCACAGGATGTAGTAATGGCATTTATCGGTAAAGATTGGAACGGGCAAGACTACACCTATCAGGTCCCCGGTGACAACGGACACATACGTATCAAGAAAGATGCGGAAGAAGGCTCTATTGATAGCTGGCGGTTTAGATAAAAGCACCACCCGGTTCGGAGGCATCATTGCTTCGCAATCATCCAAATCTCTTGAAAAGAGAGGCTCCCTACACTGACATCAATATCACAGATATGACATCGACTACTTACTCCTCTAACGGCTAACTTTGCATTATTTAAGAATTGACCGCTAAAGTGTTGAAAAATATGAAGCAATACTTCCGATTGCTGTCCTTACTTCTTGTGTTAATGATGACCTCATCGTGCAGTAAGGATGATGACCCGGTGGCAGACTCGCCACAGCCTCAGATTATCTTTCTGTTCTCACCGGGAGGTCTCGGCGATATGAGCTATAACGATTGTATCCTCGAAGGAGTGCAGCGATTCAAATTGGAACAACCTGAAACTGACATATACATCTATTCTCCTGAGTCACTGGATGAGGCAGAGAAAATATTTTCCGACTGGCTTGCGCGGCCGGAAAGCAACATCCCTGTTCTTTTCGTGCTTGCAACAAGTGACTATGAACCTATATCAGAGAAATATCTCAAAGAGCATAGTCTTACCGCCAATAAAAGCATACTGTTGTTTGAGAGTCGTAAACGATACAACGATCCGAATATCCATACTTTTCAGATTTCAATGTATGGTGCATCATATCTCGCCGGAGCAACCGCCGCTCTGTGTTGCGGCGATAAAAAAGCCCTGGCGTTGCTCGCCAATGACTCCGACAGCCCGATAGGGATTGCCAGAGACGGCTTTATTGCCGGATTTCAAGGAGAATGCGATGTCGAATATCTTGCCGAAGACTGGACCGGATATATTCAGTCTTCTCTCACATATCAAAAGATGAGCGACTGGTCAAAGGAATACGGTTATATATTTCCTGTTGCCGGAGGCTCAAACGCAGGTATATACCGCTATTCACGCGAAAATGAAGATTCACCGTTTCTTGCTGGTATGGATATAGATCAAAGCGGTCTTTCCAATAAAATCACAGGCTCTGTAATCAAAAAAATCGACCGTCTGATTTTTAAATATCTGATGGAATGGTCCACTACAGGCACAATGCCGGAATCACAGCTTTACGGTTTGGAAAGCGGTTATGCCGACTGGAAACTTTCTCCTATATATAAGGCTGAGTATAAGGATATCATGGAACAAGCTCGTCAGCAGGCGATAACAAAAGAACAAGAATATTATGAGGGCAATTGAGATGAAAATTATAGCATTCATTTGTCTGCTGTGCTTTTGTGGGTGTTCTGACAAGGATGAGCCACGACCTAATGATAACAAAGAGTGGACTGAACATACCGTAGCCGTTGTTCTCCCTATGGAAAACGGCCTTGATTCCCATTGGAAAAGGACGCTCGGCATGTTTGCGACCAACTTTGAACGTGCTTTCAAGAATCAGGACAAGGGTATAAGATTGAATTTCGAGTATTATGACGAATCAACAGCCGATATACCGAAACTCGCTAAAGATCTTGCTTTCCGCGATGATATTTATGCCGTAATCGGCGGTCTTTACTCATCCAATGCAGAGGAACTCGCAGCCGGTCTTACGCCTGCCGGAAAAACTTACTTCACCTTGGCTACAGCAGAACAGCTTATCCGGGCATACGCCTCGACCGGTTATCTCTGGGCAATGACAGAAACCGACATAACCCAATGCGAGGTGCTTCTTTCAAAGGTTATAAATTATGGCGGTAAAAGTGTGGCTCTTCTTGCCAAGGATAACGATGCCTACGGGCAGACATTTCTGGATTGGTTTGCGTTCCAGTCCAAGGAGCTGGGGCTGGAAAACAAGGGAGTGTTTGCCTACGACAATACAACACTTGCCGACATGGCGCGGCAGGCTATGCAATCGGGTGCTGAATATGTTGTCTGTGTCCCTTCGGAAATCGAGGAAATCGGCCCGATGCTCCAGATCAGTGAGATTCAGCCGCGCGACGGCACATCCCGCCCCAGGTTGTTGTTCTCCGACACAGCATACGGTATAGATGTGCTTACCGTATATGGCGACATCGCGGAAGGAATAGAAGGAGTGGCCTTCGGAGCCGATCCGGAATCCGGCTTCGATGTGTCGTACAAGACATTCTTCGATGACGCATCCACAGTTGGCGAGGCTCAGCTCTACGATGCCGCCATGCTCATCGGATATGCGGCATGGTTAAGATTGCTGGAGCCGGAAGTACCGTTGCAAAAGGCACTACGCAGAATAGTATCGGGCGAGGATTTGAATATGGGTAGCTGGACAGGTGAGGATATGGGATTGGTAGTAGATGCCCTTTCTCGTGGAGCATCTCCATACGTAAAGGGCGCTTCGGGTCATTTAAGGTTTGATTCAAAGGTGTTTACGAATGTGCTTGCTACTACTTACCACAACTTTAAGGTTTACAACGGGATATATATTATCCTCGATTACAATACAAGCGACGGCGGAAACCGTACCGAGGCCACACTTGCCGGTTGGAACTGGAAAGCTTCTCAGATGCAGGATTTCAATGATTCAGGTGATATAACTTATCCTGAACACAAAAGTAACTGGGCACTCCTTATGGCTTCTTCAAGCGGATGGTCCAATTACCGACATCAGGCAGATGTGCTTGCAATTTACCAGCAACTCAAAGAGTCCGGATATACCGATGACCACATAGTCCTCATTGTGGAGGACGATATTGCGCGCAATCCTTCCAATCCCAATAATGGTGTGATCAGGGTCACTCCGAATGGGGACAATGTTTATGAGGGCGCCAAGATTGACTATCGAACATCGAGCCTGAGACTTAAAGATATTGCAGACATACTGACCGGTGAAAAGAGCGATTATCTTCCGGAAGTGATAGAGGCATCTGAGAACGACAACATATTTATCTTCTGGAGCGGACACGGAATGCCCGGAGCAATGTGCTGGAATGAAGACTATTATGCCGTGACTGGCGATGTGCTGGCACCCGTGTTCATGAAGATGCACCAAAATAAATGCTACCGTAAATTGCTTATGATGGTGGAGGCCTGTTACTCTGGCGGTGTGCTTGAAAAATGCGAAGGCGTGCCGGGTATGCTCTTTATCACGGCAGCAAGCGGCAACGAAACTTCAAAGGCCGATGTGTTCAACAGCGACATGAAAATATGGATGAGCAACCGCTTCACAAATACATTCATAGAGCAGATAGGCGCCAATCAGTCTATTGGTATGCGCGACCTGTATTACAGACTGTTTATCAATACAGTAGGTAGCCACGTGATGGTCTATAACGCCCAAAACTATGGCAATCTCTATACATCTAATATGTCTGAATTTATAAATTTCAAGAAATGATATGAACAAGATAAGAAAATCAGTCCGATTCATGTCGTTGATGCTTACGACGATGACTCTGGCGTGTGGTTATGAACATAGACAAGTGGTATGAGCTTTTCAATGTCAAACGAGAGAATACTCTTTATCTCCCCCAAGAAAAACGTTGTTATCTTTGGTAAGGAATAGGAATCGATCAATCAGTCTGCTAATATTACGCTTTGATTTCAAGTAATTTATGCTTAAAAGGATGAGTTTGGTGGAGAATCACAATGAATTTGGTGGAGAACCACCGTTCTAAAGCTGCAAGCTAAAATCAGGTTTGAAGTTAACTTTGCATCATCAATCAAGACAGATTGATTAATTCCAATATCTCATCTTGCTAAACATAAACTATATTTATCACATGAACGCAACCATCATCAAACTGGCAGCTATAGCAGCAATGGTGTTTACACCGGTGTTGGCAATGGCGCAGTGGAAAGTAGGTGTTGAGGGCGGTGTCGTCATCAATACAATGCTTGTAAGCAAGTGTTACGATTACGACCGTCACTACACAGGTGGAACCAACGGAATCATCGGCATTCCTATAAGGTATGATTTCCGTGACTGGTTCGGACTTCAGGCTGAAGTCTCGTATCTCACAAAAGACTACTCCATGTATCGAAGCGATATATATAAGGGCAACTACTACAGCTATACCAACAGCTATATCAACATTCCTATTTATGCCCGATTCAGTTTCGGCGGTCCGAAAGTACGCGGGTATCTACTCGCCGGCGGATTTTTAGGCGCATGGCTCGATAGCTATGTGGAAGGCTATCAGATGCGGTATTTCCTGACGGAAGATTTTTCATATAGCGCATACCATTTTGACGAAAAGGTACCTTTTGATTCGCGCCGTGACAATCGGTTTGATGCTGGTGTATCGGGAGCGATAGGTGTGGAATATCAGTTTGCCAAGCGCTTCAGTGTGTTTGTGGAAGGGCGATATCTCTATTCACTGACCGATATGCAGAAGGAGTATATGATGCGTCAGCCATCCAAGCACAACAGTACATTTGCCTTTCAGACTGGATTTATATACACAATAACAACTAAGTAAGAAGATCATAATGAATACGAAGATAAAAACTATACTTATCTTGATCGTCACTATCTGCGGAGCTTGCATAACGTCCTGTCAGGAAGACAATCTTGATGTCCTCAACCCAAATGATCAGAAGGTCTTCATTAATTGGAGACACGTGTTTGAATCATATTGGGACGGCATGAACTATAGCTATGCGTTCTGGGACATAGACCCGACGGACTGGGATGAAGTATATCGGGAATATGCACCGCAATTCGACGGTCTGGAGTTTGGGGTAAGAGAAGATTCTATAGCCGCTGCCAATCTCTTTGAGGATATATGCTCACATCTGGTTGATCATCACTATACGTTTATTCTAAAAGACGGTAACGACGATTATTGGAAGATTTTTCGTCCAGGAGAACAGGAGCTTAAAACTCGAGACTATTATCATGAGAAATATAGTTTTGAAGATATAAGAAAGACTATCGATCGGAACAAGGAACTTGGGCGTATTTCACATCAGTCAGGTGTGGTGTTCAATGACGGTTTTGCCATCTGGTCATATCTGCTTGACGGAGATATCGTATGTCTGGGCCTGACTTCATTCAATATTACCACACATGCGAATGATGAACTTGTTCAACAGACATTGGAAAATTATTATGCTCTCATCAATGAAACGGAAAATCTGAAAGGAATAATCATAGACACCCGCAACAACACGGGGGGCGCAACCAACGACCTGTTCTTAATCCTCAGACCTCTCCTTTCCGACCCGATACATTTCGGATATACACGGTCAAAAAATGGTCTTGGACGACTGGATTACACCCCCTGGTCTCCGTTGATCCTTAACCCGTATGACCCTGACGATAATCCCGTGGAGCGAAATTTGGAGGATGTGACTGTTGTGGCTCTCGCTGACATCAACTCCATCAGTATGGCTGAAATCACACCTATGGCAATAATGGCTATGCCCAACGGCTTCTTTATCGGAGAACGCACCACCGGCGGTCACGGACCATTGAACGGCAATATAAATGATTATTATTCCGGAGAACTTGAAAACAAGGCCTTTCGTATATACACATCCACTTCTATGACCAAACGTACCGATGGCGTCTGTTACGAAGGATACGGTGTTATTCCCGACATTGAAGAACTGTTCAATGCAGAGGAATTCTATAAAGGCAATGACCCCCAGCTATATAGAGCCGCTGAATTTATTCATACCGGGAAATAACAACTGATAGACGTAGAATATGTGTATATTTATAAAAGTTGAATGAATTAAGAAAACATAATGAAAGCATTAAAGATACTAATTGTCGCATTGGCTCTCTTTTCATTCCTGTCAGCGACCGCACAAAAGGAACGGAATAGTGGTCAGACCACAAAGCAGCAGCCTCAATACGCCGAGGCTGTGACGGCAAGTCTTATGAACGGACTTAGTAAAGTGATACTCTTCCGTCCTTCGGATGGCATTGTCTCACTGACCGACTTGACGGGCGGTATACCATCATTTTTCATTGATGGAACCATTGCCAACATAAGCATTGTTTCCAAAAGTGAAACCACCAAAGACAGTAAAGGAAAGAATTATGGTTGTCAGCAGATAAGCTGATGAAAAATAACAAATAAACCAAACAATCAAAACAATGACAAAGAAGAAAATCTTTTCAAAACTGGCATTGGCTATGATGATGGCCACTGCCTGCACAGGTTTCACTTCCTGTGGCGATGACAACGACGAACCGGAGGCTCCCGCTACTTGGGGAAGCTCTTACGTAGTGACGTTTGAACTTAACGACGATGTAATAAACACTGCCGACATCACAGCCCATATCGCCAATCCCGACGGCACATTCCGTGAAGAGAAGGTTACGAAAACCAAAATGTCGTGGACCCTGACTGGCAACAAGCTCCCTGACAAGGCCGGCGTCCTCCTTACATTCGTTCCGAAGAAGGACATTGATCCGGACAAAGTCTATGACATTGGCATCAAAGGCAACATAGCCGTCACCAGCCTCAGGAACGACAAAGTCATCAACTACAAAAGTTACGGCCACGACTCCAACATGACAATCAAAGGCGACAAGCTGACGCAGTATTATGTCGGCCGCGGCGTAGGATTTGCCCATGGCATAAACGCCAACGGCGAATTGGTCAGTGTTGACGTAGATTCATTTGACTTTGGACTCAACAGCTTATGGGAATGGGTTGCCGGTTGGTTCGTTGAAGATAAATAACAAATGATTTCAAAAATCGAAAGATTGAGAGTACTGATTCTCCTTTTGGCGGCAGTGTGTTCCACATTGCCGTCATGGGGAGTCTTGTCAGAATACAACCTCGACCAGACGCTGATTTCCTTATCGGCGGATATGAAGGCTCTTCAACAGAATGTCAGGAAAGACATCCGTCGTTTTGAGAATCGTCAGAAAGAATTCTGCAATGAAATAGAGCATCTCGACGAAATGTGTGACGAGACATCGGTCATGCTCTATTCTCAGGATGAGCGATACCTTTATGGTACACTGCAGGCCACTCAGGGGATGAAAAATGTAATCAGACGCATACGTTCCCAAAAAGAAAAGCTCACACAACTTGAAACCGATCTTTCGATTATAACCAACCCCTATGGTGAATTATCCAATTTCCTGAAAGGATTGGAAACAAAGCTCTCTACCCCGAAAAGCAGAGATGCGCTCTACAAATCTGTCGTAATAGCAGATTCTCTTAAACTATCGGTTGACAGTTGCATAAGCTCGGTGGCTGAAGATAAGACAAAATACCGGAATCTTGTCAGCAAAGCCGATAGACTGGAGATTTACAACAACTCTGTCATGAGTCATGCCCAGACAATAATGTTTGGAAAAGGAGGTGAGCCTTTATGGGATTTTTGTAATCACTTTTCAACCCGTTGGTGTGAATTTAAGGATGACCTGATATGGCGTTTCTTTACCGGACAGAGCGACTTGGAGGACTGGAACTCAAAAGAGGACAGGATGTATGAATATATGGATATAAAATTCTATATATCATTGGTCCTTGCTATATATTTCTATCTCTTGGCCCGTTTCACTCGTTTTTGCCCCGGCTGGATAGCAAAGAAACGCATTTACTGGACGCTCTGTTTCTGGCTAACGGTGAATGTTGTCGGGCTAATCGTTATTATGCTGATAATGGGTTTCGCACCGATGCTTCAGATTATTGTGTCTTTGGACTGCGAACTCTTTTTTTTAGCATTGTTGATTCTTACATCATCAACTGTAAGACTGAAGAAAAGTCAGATATGGAGAACTATTCTTTCCTATCTGCCGATGTTTGCATTGACCTATATTCTTATAGAATACCGTCAGGACCTCGTGCCTATTTCTACAGTGACTTTCACGGTACCTTTCTTCTTTTTCTTGGCTGTCGTAGGACAGACGGTCATAATGGCACTGAATCTGAAAAAACTTGACAACACAGACCGACAGATGGCATGGGTCAACATTACCGTCATTGCCTCATGCCTGTTATTAATTTGCTTCGGATACACTATCCTTGGCAGTCTGGTGTTCCTTCTCTGGATTGGCCTCGTCACCGGAATTCTGTTCTTTGAATTGGCAAAGGCTTTCATAAACAAAAAACAACTCGTAAAAAACAGTGTCGCCAGCATGACGGTGCGTTTGCTTATATACCCGTTGGCAATACCGGCTATTGTCTTTGCCTCTATATCATGGGTGGCACATATATATAATTTTACCACATGGTTCTTAGAATTGACGAATACTCCGTTTGTAAACATGCCTGACAAAATTGGTGTAATTTCCATAGCGAAGATTCTATATATTTATATTACTGTCCGCTAAAGTTTTTTGAGCAGTTGAAAAATTAGGGCTGGCACCT
>OFGN01000210.1_pt1 | contig 68469 bp, 88 predicted proteins | sample 1521821 | NCBI WGS metagenome assembly OFGN01 (sample SAMEA3504094, study PRJEB24116) | mouse gut metagenome | biome: mouse gut; feature: mouse-associated habitat; material: faeces | place: Denmark | collected 2011
ACGACCTACACCCTTAGCAGGGGCGCCTCTTCAGCCTCTTGAGTATTTCTCCATAATCTGAATTACACCGCTACCAACATTTTATTATACGTTTTGCAACGCAGATTTTATTATACATAAGCTAATTTTATTTGTCAATATTTTTAATGTATCTTCTTTTAGACTAATTTTCTTTTAAATTTACAAAATATTCTTTAATGGTTTCTTCGATTCGCTTTTTAACCTCCGCTGCTATTTCCACAGTTTTCATATTTTCATATTCTTCATAATAAATAGGCGGCATATAAAATAGTTTAACGGATACCGGACGAATTGAATTTTCATCAAATGGTTTATACGAATCTATTAAAGCACATGGAACAATTGGGCATTTAGCCTTTGTTGCACTTTTAAAACTTCCACCCTTAAATTCAATCAACTGATTGTCTGTTCTACTCCTTGTTCCCTCTGGAAAAATCAAAAAATTCTTTCCTTTTTTCACTTCTTCTGTCACAGCACAAATTACCTTCATTGACTGCTTAAGATCTTCTCTATCCATTGCATAAGCACCCAATGCTCTAATGATCTGCTTCAAAAGGATAATATTACTGGCTTCCTTTTTTGCCACAAAAGAAAAAGGTCTGGGGCATGAATCCAAAAATACAAGTACATCAAATAATCCCTGATGGTTCGGAAAAAAAATAAATCCATCTTCCTCAGGAATGTTTTCAAGTCCATATGCCTCAATAGTTACCCTTCCGGCACGATTTGCTTTTTGGGTTACTTTTTTAATTATTGCAAAAGATTCTTCATAAGAAACTTTGCTGCTTATACTGCACCACCATATTTTTAAAAAATAGTAGGGTGCCCTCCAGAAAAGTCTGATTATCATTAATGCAATTCTCATAATTTATATCATCCGCTTCTTAAGCTGATCCATCCTCCATATACTCCTTAATTGCTATTTCATAAAGGTTGTTCCCTTTAGAATCAATTACAACAATTACAGGAAAATTTTTCACCTGAAGCTTACGGATCGCTTCTGTCCCCAAATCATCATATGCAATTATCTCTGAGCTGACAATTGATTTTGAGAGTAATGCTCCTGCACCTCCTACTGCAGCAAAATACACAGCACCATTTTGAACAATTGCATGTCTAACCTCTTCTGTTCTTTTCCCTTTTCCTATCATGCCCTTTAACCCAAGGTCTAACAATGCCGGAGTATACTTATCCATTCTACTGGCCGTTGTTGGTCCTGCGGAGCCGATCGGACGCCCTTTCCTTGCCGGAGAAGGTCCCATATAATAAATAACATTGTTCTTTATATCAAAGGGAAGTTCTTTACCCTGCTCTAATGCTTCATACATCCTTTTATGGGCCGCATCCCTGGCAGTGTAAATAGTGCCTGTCAAATACACATAATCTCCACTACAAAGCTGTTTTACCGTTTCTTCATCATAAGGAACCGTAATTGTTTTTTTCATAACGATTTTTATATCCTTCCTCTTTAAAGTACTCGCACACAATGCCTGTTTACATGACAGCAAATATTAACAGCTACCGGAAGTCCGGCAATATGTGTAGGATAAGTATTAATGTTTACAGCCAAGGCAGTAGTACTTCCTCCTAATCCCCCTGGCCCTATTCCCAATTGATTAATTTTTTTCAATAGCTCCTCCTCCAACTCACTTATGTATGAAATTGGAGAATACTCGTTTACAGAACGTGTAAGTGCTTTTTTGGCAAGAAGTGCACATTTTTCAAACGTACCTCCAATACCCACACCTACTACCATAGGAGGACAGGCATTAGGCCCGGCATCCTTAACCGCAGTAAGGATTGCATTTTTAACACCTTCTATTCCATCAGCAGGTTTTAGCATAAAAATTCGGCTCATATTTTCGCTTCCAAAGCCTTTAGGCGCAAGTACTATTTTAATCTGGTCACCAGCAACTATATCATAATGTATTACTGCAGGGGTATTATCATTCGTATTTTCTCTGAATATGGGATCCTTCACCACAGATTTACGAAGATATCCCTCTACATATCCTTGCCTTACCCCTTCATTTACAGCATCTGTAAGAATTCCTCCTTCTATATAAACCTCCTGCCCTATTTCTATAAAAATAACAGCCATACCTGTATCCTGGCAAATTGGAATCATATCCTCCGCAGCAATTTTTAAATTATCTTCAAGTTGAGCCAATATCTGTTTTCCCAAGGGTGATTTTTCTTTCTTTTCTGATTGTTTCAAAGCTTGCTTCATGTCATCTGTCAGGTAATGGTTAGCTTCAATACACATTTCCTTTACATTTTCTATAATTTCTTTTACATGAATTGTTTTCATTATTAAGTTATCTCCCCAGTATTACTCCGTAATTGTCTTTCTGATTCGCTCTAATTCCTCTGCTCCAGGTTCTCCGGCAATATATTTCAATATTTCTCCATCCTCTTTATATCTGGGAATCAAATGCATATGAAAATGAAAAACTGTCTGTCCTGCAACTTCTCCATTATTTTGAATCACATTAAATCCATCACAATGTAGTTTTTCCGTCATTTTAATCATTAATTTTTTAGCAAGTTTCATTGCATCTGCTGCCATTTCTTCAGGAAGTTCATAAAGATTAGTAAAATGATTCTTTGGAATGATAAGTGCATGCCCTCTTGTTGCCGGACCTACATCAAGGATCACCTTAAACTGCTCATCCTCATAAATTGTATGAGATGGAATCTTACCTGCAATAATTTTACAAAAAATACAATTATCCTGCGAAATCATTTCTTTTTTCATTTACATGCTCCTTATTTATAATGTTTTTTCCATAAATGCAAAGATCTGATCTAATGTCCTTAAAACTTTAAAATCACCTTTCATCTTCATAGCACCTCCCATAAAGGCCCTTTGAAATGTCATTCTGGCAGATATAATATCATTCATAGTTTCTCTGCTCACTTGCATATCTACATCTGAATGTTCCACACTTCCATAGTAATAATCATTTTCCGATCCGTTTACTTCTATAATCAAAGGTTTTTTCTTTCCTTCTATCTGTATTTTATAAACAGCCTTAAATCCTGCTTGTGGTACAAAATGCTCTTTAAATTCTTTGATAAATTCTTCATTGCCATCTTCCTGGTCACTATTATCCATTAAATCCCTAAATAAACTGGTTAACTCCTGAATATCCTGTTTTTGTCTTTTTACATAACTGTCATCAGCAGCATATTGAGATAATTGTTCCGATTCCTGCGGAGTAAGATCAATATTAGGAGTCAAAGACACCATTTGTTTTACAGCCTGATTGCTTGCAGGAAAACATGCTATCTTTTGATTAATGGTGCGATACATATTCTCTGCTTTTTTCTCGATAATTCTGTTATAATCCTCGTTGCGTTCTAAATCCGTACTATCAGCAATATAACCACAAATTCCGCTGCAGGGAAGGCCTCCTAACATCTCCCATGCGCCTGTAAGCGTCAGCTTTCCTTCTCTTTCGCCATAAGTTGTTGACATTACAATAGGGCACATATAGATTTTTGAAATTATTTCCTTATCTCCATATAACCAACAGGAATCTAAAAACTGATGCATATAGCCACCTATACCAAACCATTCCACTGTAGATGCCAGTATAATTCCATCTGCAGTTTTTAAAGTCTGAGGCAGTGTGGTAATATTGTTTTTCAACTCGTAAAGATTAAACATCTCAACCGTAACACGCAATTCCTCCAGCACTGCCTGCATCTTATTAATTACGTATAAAGTTGGATCATCTATAAAACCTCTTCCGCCATAATAAATATTTATCTTCATATTGCCGCTGCCTTTCTGTAAACTACTATATTTAGTATAAAGCGGTTTCTTTTATCTGTAAACAAATTTTAATTTTCCAAGGCGAATTTCATCTCCCGGTTCTATTATTTCCGAGGCATTAGGAGAAAGGCGTATACCGTTTCGGAAGGTACCATTAGTTGAATTTAAATCCGTAATAAATATTTTATTTCCATTTCGTGAAAATTTAACATGCATTCGGCTTATACTGTTTTCATTAATTACCATATCTACTGCACCGGCAAGTTTACCTACAGTAAGGGGAAGCTTTTCCAAGTCAATATGACATTTGTTTTTTTTATTCATGCTGTATAGTTTGTTTTCACAACTTTCTGTCCAGGGAATAAAAACTGTATTTCCTGCATCTAACTTCTGTTCATATATTATATCTTCACTGGTTTGGGCATATTGATATACTTCTTCTCTCTTTCCTGACACTTTTTTTCTTTTTATTTTCTCTAAAAATGCTGAAACAATTCTGTCAAACCAATTTAGCCTTTCTTCTTCTGTTTCCTGCTCAACTGTTTCTTTAGTTTGGTTGGTATAGATAATTTCATTTTTCTCCTGATCTTCCCATGTGGGATTTTCGGAAATGTTATATACATTTTCTTCTTCCTCTTGAAACCATTTTAGAATTTCATCCAATACAAACCGGTCCTGATGAAATAAATCTGCTATTTTATACACAATTTCAATTGCTTTCATATCCTCACTATTTACCCTTGCAATTAGAAAATCAATTAACTTTTCAAATCCTCCTTCTTCCGGATCAGGATAATATAAAAAGTAAAATTCTTTTGTCTCCAAATCTTGAAAAATATATTCAGGCAGCAAAAGCAGACAGCTTCCATCCAATAAATAATTCAGCAGCATGTCATTTACAAGCTTTAATTGCATAAATAATTCCCGTATTTGACTCATATAAATACATTTGCCATCATAAATACTAAACAAGCTCTGTTTTGAAGTTATCTCATAATATAGCAATACTTCTCCATTTATATTTCTTTCCTGACTGGATAGCAGCCCCTTAATCTGGTTTTCCGTAATCATTTTTCGCTGGTATGTATTTTGTAATAAACAGCCATTATCTTTTATAATTAGATAATTATGCCTGTAATCCCTAAAGTATTTTGTTTCAAGCATTATTCTTTCTCCCTTCCTGAATAATTTTTATGGGATTTATTCTTTGTACCTGTTTTATGATTTCTTTATTTGATCCCTTTTGCACCACCTTAATTGTTATTGTTTTATTATCTATCTGACATTGCACTTTTTTCTGGGGATAAAATGGATAACTTTCCTTGCGGGAAGAAAATCTTTCCTGCACATAATTTTCAATCGGCCAAAAAGCTTCCGCCTCACTGCCATAAATAGCCTCCCCATATTTTTCTTCTCCTAAAGTTAACCTCCCACCCCGCATGCTTAATAAAAACTCATCCTGGGAGATTACACATCTGCAATATAAAAACATGGCAGAAAGAATAATTACCAGATATATGAATAATACAATTGGCAAAATAAAAGCTGCTTCTATTGTAAAATATCCATTACATTTTTTACGCATATAGTAACACCACCTCCATTCCTATTAACAAAAACGGGATCAACGGTATTGTTTCTCCCTTTTTTTTGACTAAATATATAGCTGCGTAAACACCGGAAAGCATTAATCCCGCACAAAGAACATAAAATGTAAACCAAATACCTGTCCACAATCCTAAAACTATAACTGTCAATCCATCCCCATATCCAATATTTTCTTTTGTAATAATCGACAGCAGTAAAAGCATTACGCCGGGTATTGCATTCCATAGAAGTTCCTGCCAGTTAAACTCTCCTTTAAAAATCCAGTAAATAACAGCCATAGCTGCAGAAATAAGAAGTTTATATATTGAAACCTTTTTCTCTTTTATATCCTGAACTGCCAATACAGCCAGAAATAATAGTCCCCCAATGTAATGAATCATATTTCAATAGCTCCTGCTAATATTTCCTTAAACTGTCATTCTCCACATTTACTGCAGGGATCATATTCCGCCACTTCTTTTAAAGGAACCATATAAATAGTTCTTTTAAGAGACGAACAGTCTGCCTGTCCATGATAGCTTCTCCCTTCAGAAGTAATATAAACAGTTCCTGCTTTTAACGGTCTGCACCTTTCACAAGCATAATATTTTCCACCAGAAAAATTTCTTAAATCTTCGATCTGCTCATACTTTACCGCCTCTATCTCGACACACAGGTATGTACATTCCCGCAGCAAATGATATTTTCTTCCTGTTTGCGTTATATATACATATATTTCCGTCTCCCCCTCTTTTTCCTGCTCTGAACCATTTACATAGCCAATCCACCCATGACTAAAAAACCTGTCATTAATTATAATCTTTCCAATCGGAATCCAATTGATAAATGGCTTTAATTCATAGCTGATTTTATATTCAATTTTTCCTTCTTTTAGAACTGAAAGATCCTGTAAGTAAATTCCTTCCTCTCCTCCCTGAATGCAAAGATAAGGGGACAACTGGCTATCCAGGTAAGTTTTTACTTGTTTTGGCACATTTTCTTTGATTCCCCCCAAATATTTCACCTGATATTCCAGAAATGCATTTTTATTTCCTGTCTGATGCAGAGCTTCCTGAACCTGAGATTGAAACCGAACAGCCTCAAGACTAAGAAGAATTGTCATAATAAAAAACAAAAATACGGGAAATACCATGCTTCCTTCAAGTGCCATTCCTGCTTTAGCCTTTACGGAAGAAAGAAAAAATGCTCCCTTATAAAACGAAACATTTATATATTTGAAAACCTTGAGAGAAGGGACCTTTACCTTTTGCATTTTATAGTTACTCTGCCCGTCTAAAGAGAGCATTTTTCCTTTCTTCCGTTTTAGCTAAAAATATCCATATTTCCTTGTTAAAGAATAAATATTTCCACTGCCATCTTTTGCTGACATGTTTGCTTCATATCTTTCAATACACCAATCCATTGCAAAATACTTGTTTCCATCCTGAAAGCGTATATCCATTTCCATAATATCCATTGCCCTCAAATTTACGTTTACTTCATTTTCCAACAAAATCATACAGGCAAGATATTGATCATATGTAAATCCGCCTTCACTTCCAACAGAATATAAATTGCCGCCTAGCACATGGAATACTGACATTTGATGATTTGATTTTCTAACAGGCACCATACCTCCACTGTAAATTACCCGAAGATCTCCAATACTCTCCATAAATGCGCAGGCATATAAAATACTTTGGACTACCGGATCTTTAAATTCTTCTTTTAACTGAACTGCCAAAAGATCTTCTGCCGCTGCAGATGCCTGCGCTTTTAAATCTCCGTCTCCAGCAGCGCATAAGAAATTATCTGCAAATCTCCAATTAAACAGCTTTTTTGCTACTTCTCTTACATTTTCCAGGTCGGAATCCTTTCCTCCTACAATGTATTCTAGCTGGCAGTCAAGCAAAGAGGCATTCCTTACATTTCCCAAGCAACCCATTTGTTCAAATAAATAAGAAAGAAAGTCTTCATTGCCGCACTCAAATTTTCTGTCTTTAGTTTCCTTATTATTTATTCCTCTGTGGGAAATATAATCCTCAAGAAAAATATGCGCCGGATTAACAGACTGGAAATCTGCCTGACTCAAATAGAGAATATCGCTTCCTAACATTCCATAAGCCCAGTCTGCAGGGTTAGATAACGGAACCTCTTCCCATAAGCCTTTTTCATTTTGAATCACAGGAAGTTCAATTCCACACAGCTGCTCCATAATCCGGCTCCAATCTCCTACAGGATCCATCTCATTTAAAATCTGTATTTCTTCCATAAAATCAAAGGCTTCTTTTTCTCTGCCGGCAATGCCCTTATCCCGAATATAATTTACTGCCTGATTTCTCATAGATGCACCCATTTGTGCTGCTGCTGTGTCAAAAGAAGAAATTTCTGTCTGAATATGGTTAAGAGATCCCCAGGGTGCATTTTTCTTTCCTAAAATTTGTACAGTATTTTCTTCCACATAATACTTGAGCCTGGCTTCAACATTAGCAATCGAGGGCTTACTTCCCAGATAAGAAGCATCCACATAAATCAGCCCATATCTTTCTAAAAGTCCTATATGAAATTCTGAAAGAACTGCATTCATTCCTGTATCGACAGCACTTTCAAATCTGACCTTTTCCGCATTTTTAACAGCACTCCCTGTCAGCAGTAAAATAAACCCTGTAAGTATAGATAAAGACATTGCAAGAAAAACCGTCAGATATCCTTTCATTAGGCTAAAATAGCAGAGCTGTCTGCTGAAATCTTTTCAAATATCGTTCCTGCCAGTCCTTGAATCTGGGTTTTAAATATGAGCACCAGACCAATTAAAACTACAATAATCAATATCATTTCCACAGTTCCCATGCCCTTGTTATTTTTGTTAAATTTAAAAGTATTAGTTTCTTTTTTCATTCTTTTCTCCATTTCTCATTTGCACAATTTTAAATGTCTCCAAAATTAAAGTAGGCAGGCAGTAAAATAAGAGCCATAACCACAAGCATCATAAGCATCATGGGAAAAAGAAGTTTTGTTCCTGCCTCTTCTCCTGTCCTTTTTGCAAACTGCCTTCTGTCCTCTAATGCACTGTCAGCTTCTTCTTCCAATAGTTTTAGAAGCTGGCTGTTACCTTGCTTTAAATGTACAGATAATAAAAAGGCAAGCTTTTTGTATCTCTTTTCCTCACATCGTCTGCCAAATTCCTGATATACCTTTTCCTCCATCATTCCATTTTCAAGCTGATAACAGGATCTTTTCATTTCCTCATATAAATAATTTTTACTTTTAGAGCTTTTTTTCTTGTCATAATCATTTCTTATTCTGATAAATGCATTTTTTACGGTAAGGCCAGCCGATAAATACAACTGGAGCTTACTGACAAACCCTGAATAATCAGCAAGTAATTGTTTTCTTCTCTTTTCACAGCTTTTTTTAAGATCCCTGTCCATTCCTCTGCATATCATTATGCTTCCTAAAACAGCAGCCCATATGAAAACTATACTTCCTTCTGATTTAACCTCCTTCCATTCGATTTCTTTTCCATACAAACTTACAGGCAAATTAATAAATGTACTTTGTTTTTCATTTTCTTCTGCTGCATTAAGTTCATTTTCCAAAAGCCAGAAAAATTCATCTTCCTCTTTAAAATCTTTTGGCAGCACCCATACATCATAGGAAAAATCAGCTTTTTCTCCTTCATATGTCAGTATTGCAGTAAGCATTATCTGTTCCCTGTCTTTTGTCATCAAGGATCGCTCCACTTTTCCACTAGAACTGATTTTCTCATCATCACTGCTTTCCCATCTAATCTGAAAAGGATATCCTGATACAAAAGATGGTAAATATAAATCACTTATTATATTCTGCAGATCCTGATTATCCTTTTTTATAATCTCAGGCAGCTCTGTCTGCAAATTTTTCAGCAATAAATTTATTTCTCTTTCTGTCAGTTTACGTTCTTCTATAAAGAGCGGTATATCTCTTCGCCAGTCCTTGGTTACTGCCTGCAGCTTAATTGTATAGTCTCCTTCCCCCCACTCATTTCTTTTTACCTGCATTCCTTCTACTAAGTTTCCTTCCATCTGGCTGCTGACATGAAAAAGGACCACAAATACTATTCCTATAACCAAAAAAGAGAGAACTGCTGATATCTTTTTAATCAAATAACCATCGTACAATTTTTCTACGTTGGCAGAAGGAGATAGCTGTATCAAATCTTTAATTACTTTTTGATTACGTCTTTTAAAAATTAATGGTTTTAAAATTTGATAAAACTTAACTGCAAAAATACGGAACGGATTTTCCATACATACTCCTTTTTCAAATTTCTATGGAAACAATATGAATTGACATTACATAAGCTGCCAGATACACCAAAAGACAAATACTCATAAGAACAACACCCGGTACACAATGGTAAAGACTTTTAAAATATCCCTGAGAGGTTAAACTGATATATGCCATAATCAGAAAAGGCGTTATATTCATTATTTTTTGTTCAAATCTTCTTGCACTTAATAAAATTTGGATTTCCTTATCTGTTTCAATTTTATGAACAATAATTTCTGCTGTTTTCTCCATAATTAATGACATATTTCCGCTGCTTTTATATGAAATTTCATAGATGCTGGCAAACTCGCTTATTTCCGTTATTTTCAGCTGATTTCCTATTTGTTTCCATAAATCAGTAAATGGTACATTGTTTTCTCTGCCCGACTTAAGAATTTGTATTATATGACATATGCTGCTGTCTTTTCCGTATAATGCTTTCATATCTCCATAACTTGATAAAAAGGCGTTTTCTACGGAATATCCTGCTTTTAATCCGGTAGACACAAGTAGCATTAACTCTTTAAACTGTTCTCGCACCTGCTGCCTTTTGTTAGTTTCAAGAAGCTTCTTCTCCATCTGATAATACAAATATCCAACCACTAAAAGTGGAAAAAGTGCCCACATAGATTGATAAAAAAAGAAATTCAGTAACAGCATAATTCCTATGCTTTTTCCAAGTAATATTCGTTTTTCTGCAGGTGTATAAAATAAAAGCTCATAAGAGTTTTTCATAGGAATGCTCTCCTGTCTTTCTCAAACTTCCCATTACTTTTCCATCTACAGAAATCCCCTTTTTTTCAAATTGATAAATTGTCTGCATTTTAATTTCTCCTTCTGAAAATTTAACTGGTTCCGCAATTTCCAACACTTTTCTACTGCCATCCTTTAATCTTCCCAAGTGAACCAAAAGATCAAATCCGGATGCAATTTGTTTCCGTATTGCAGAAATAGGCATTTCCATTCCCATAAGCACCATTGTTTCCAACCGGCTGACTACATCCCGTACACTGTTGGCATGGACCGTAGTCATGGCACTATGTCCAACATTAACGCTCTGCAGCATATCTATGGCTTCTTTTCCCCGTACTTCTCCTACAATAAGCCTGTCACCCCTCAGAATGAAAAAGAGAAAACAGAGGAGAGCCGGGCAGGCCCTCCTCTTTCCCTTTACATTGACAGCCGGATCTTTTTGGCCGCCGCCTGCTCAATGAGCTGCTTTGCCTCTTCCCTGCTGCCACGCTCAGCAGATACCATGATATAGCCGGGCATATCTTTGGCCGGTTCCACCTTAAAATCCTTCATTTCTGCCGCTTCCAGGCGCTCCTTCAGCTTTTTTGCATAATCTCCACATGCTGCCGGAAACGTGCCCGCAATCACCCGGATCGGAGCCTCCTTCGTGCTTTTTGTTTCTGCCATTGTGTTTCCCTCCTTATGATTTCTTTAAATATTCACTACTGGAAAAGCCTTCTTTGCCATTGTAGGCAATATAAAGCCATTTCACACCTTCCACCATGGTATAGTAACCATAATTCCGCACCGTTGCCCCTTTGGGGATCTCCGTGATAATATTCTCACTCTTCAACACTCCCGGATGGGTTCTCATGTTCAAGTTGGTTGTGGTCTTATAGGCTCCGGCAATTCCCTTGGCAAAACTCTTTGCCCCCACCGGCTTCAGGGAAGCATTGCCTGCCGTGGCTCCGTTGGCCACATAGGTATAATATTGACCGCCTGCATTGCTTGTGTAGGCATACCCACATGAAGCGCCCGGCCATACAATTTTATACCAACCATTGGCCAGGATCTCCAATACCTCCACAGAGGCTCCTTTGGTCACTCCTCCAATGGATCCGGATGCGGTACTGCTGCCGGTTCTCACATTCATATTGCTTTTGGCCGTTGCGCTACCTATTCCCTTGCCTACATAGTTTTTATTGCCTGAGGCCGTTGCTGTGCCCTGAGAGGCTCCTGAGGTCGTTCCTGAGGCCTTTGAGCCCTTACTCAATGCCATAACTACATGAGAGCTTTCCTTCAGGTAAATGCCGCCCCTCTTTGCGTATGCACTGGATCCAGTGTGGGCAGTATCCGTGTATGCTTTAAATTTTCCGGTTGCCAGGAGAATGCTTTTCATATTGCCGGTGTAGCCACTGGCGGCAATGCTCAGGCCCGCCAATATGTAACATGCAAGCACCAGGGAGCTGCAATCAAAATCTCCCTTGGCTCCGGCCACCTTCCGACCATTGTTCACAATCGCATTAAAGCCCTTCCATCTGTTAGGCTGAGAATAGCCAAAATTATCATTTTTGCATATCTCCTCCATAATTGCGGCGGCCTTGTCTGCCAGGGTATCATCCAGGCATTCCAGGTAAACATTCCACGGCTTACTGTACCATTCCCGGATGCAGATCTCTTTTGTGGTCTGATCCCCCGGTGTTTTCCCCTGAATTGTTCCGTTTTCGTCAATACTTGCATGGCCAATCAATACAGCCATCTGATCACTCCTTTCCTCATAGCCCTTTACTGCTGCATATACCGCATCCCTCCGGGCCGTATACTTACAGAAAACTTTGTCACTTTTCGCTGAAGCATAAAGCGCATCCAACGTCTTTCCACCGGCCGCCCTGATAATCCGGGCAGAGGCTCCGGCCCCGCCCTGGTTCTCAATATCGGCCATGAAAATAATAGCTGCCGGATCTGTTACTCCCAAATTTTTAATATGGGTACAGTATCCGGTAATATCTTTCAGGGCAAGCGCATCCTGGGCCCGCTTCCCTTCCGTTGTGCTGAGGGCAGCAGATAACCGGCCCGCCTCTTCCGTTGTGGCCTTCCTGCTGCCCCATGAGGTGCCCTTTGCTGTAATTTCCGTATAAAGGGCCGCCCCCAATATTTCCTTGCCCTTTTTGGCTCCCAGGGCCTCACAAATCTCTTTCATAAGGCCCAGGGCCCTGCTGCCATGCCACTGGACTCTCCCAACCGATAAAGCCCCGTTATCGTTCTTATTTACCGATCCATAACCCCCTTCATGGGAAAAAATGATCGGAGCCGCCCTCTCAGCAATTTCCTTCAGATTCATCCTCTTCCTCCTCTCCCGTTTTGCACAAATCCGGGTATTTCTCCGCTATCTTCCCATATGCCCACACCCCGATCAGCACCAGGGGGAGAAACGGCCACAGCACCGCCGCCAATAAGGAAATAGCGAAAAAGGAGCAGATGGCGATCAAGCCTTCTCCTGCTCCTTCCGGGTATTCCATGTATTTCTCTTCCTCACTCAGCTCATTCCATGAGCTACAAAACAGATATAATAAGGCCATGGCCAATATTACAGCCACAGCCACATAAACAATAAGCAGCGCCTTCCACACTTTTATGCCCCCTTACTGTTATTCATAGCAAACACAGCCGCCTCTATCAGGGTTTCAAGCTGAGCATCCGAAATAGAAATATTTTTGGCTGCAAGAATCTCTTTCAAAAACTCCGTAACAATGGCCTTTTTCTCAGCACTGGATCCTGCCTCCTTATTCATCTGCTCTGCCGCCTCCACGGCCTTGGCCACCCACTTCATAACTCCGGTGAGCTTCATTTCCTCTGCCCACGTTTTGAGCAGCGGGATCCCGTACCTCATAATGAGTGTTACTGCAATAATCACCACAAGCTCAATAACCTTTAATAAAATATTATCCATAGAAATATGCCTCCTTATCCTTTTGCCGCCTCAGAGGGCCCTTCCTGGCTCTCTGAGCATGTTTCAGGGCCTCTCATTGCCATATCATGCACAATGCCGCCCTCCGTGTTTTCTTTGGTTGCTTTTGCCGCATAGGCACAGTATGAGATCGCTTCTCCTACCGTGGCCCCAATCAGGCTGTACAGCGCTGAGAGATCCGCAAAGTGCCACATTGCGGCCATAGAGTAAAGCTGCACCGCCGTACATGATAGGAAGATATAAGCCAGGGCCACCTTGGAAGCGTTTGGCGGCTTCTTTTTCGGCCAGTATTCCTCCCGCTTCTGTTTCAGCTCTTCCTCCAATAGCTTCCGCTCTCCCTGGATCTCAATCCTCCTCAGCTTCCGCTCATGCTCCCTGAGCTCTTCCCTGCTTAGCCTCACCCGGCTCACCTCCCACATAAAAATCCTTTTCTTCCTGGCACTTATGGTAAATCTTCAGAATATACTCATATTCTGCTTCATATACACCGTTGGGATCATTCGTCACCTTCAGCAGCTCCTCATATTTCTCATTCTGCTGTATGATATAATTAAATTCACCCTCAGAGTGCCTCTGCCCTCTTTGGCATTCGTTGTAAAAATTGAAAATCTCTGCTTTGATATTGTCGGCGGCATCTATCGCCCTTTGTATTGCAAGCTCTTCCTGCCTTTTGGCAATTTCCTCCTGCTCCTTCCTCAGTTCCTTCATTTCTTCCTTCACACTGGCCATCATTTTGTTGCCGATCCACCCAAAAAGGCTGCTCCATGGATTGATCTTGATCTTGGATACCTCTATGAAGGTGCCCAGGAAGAGAGCCCCGCCTGAAATAGCCGCCACTATTTCTCCTATGCTCACTCCTGCTCCTCTCCTTCCTCTTCATTTTCCGGCCCCTGCACTTTGCAGAAAACGCACCGGGAGCATGGCTCTTGGCTGTATGGTATGTAATAACTTTTACATTCCCCACAATTTCCATATTCTTTGCACTCCCGGCTGCACTCTTCCAGTGTCCTCCTGCAATATCCCAGGGCCCTATGAGAGCACCTGAAATTATTCCGCTTCAGCTTCATCCATTTCCTTCAGCATGGCATTGAGCTCATTTTTCCTGGCGGCCATTCTGTCAGATTCAGCGATCTCCTCAGCGTATTCCTCCACCGTGGCCCGCCCCATTGCGATCTTGGTGCCTATGTAGTCCTTTTCTCTCATAAGCTGATCCAATCCTCTGATCTCTGCCTCAATCTGTTCTCTTGTCATTGCTTCCATGTTTTTTCTCCTTCCTTATACTGTTTTAGGGATATATGGGATGTACTCCCAATTTTCTATAAATAGCCGATTGAAAAGGGCATCCATATTCCTGATAGTGTGGTATGCGTCCTTTTTCCCGGCAAATCCCCGCCATGATTGATATGCCGCCCTGATCTGCTCATAGCTCATGTGGCCCTCAGCATTCAGCTTGGCAAATTTCTTCAGCTTCCTTCTTTCCCTTGTTACAGAATCCCGGCATATTCTTTTCACTACCTTCCCGGTATCCGTGAGCAGGAAATGTGTTTTTAAGAATGTGAAGCCCCTGCTGAGCTTCACAATTTTGGTTTTCTTATCATTGAGCCGTATTCCCAATGATTCATATATTTTTCGCACCTCTTCCAGTATCTCCTTCAGGTATTCCTTATCAATGTGAATGATATATGAATCATCCATATACCTGGCATATGGCCGGATCCCTTTTTCGTCCTTCACATAATGATCCACTTTATCAGGATAAGAAACGACGCATATTTGGCAGACTTCACTCCCTAATCCCAGGCCACTGGCATACTCTTCACCGTACTCCATGGCCGCCTCTTTAAATTGTGCCATTTCCTTCATTTTCTCCTCAGCAAAGGCATCAATAAATTGCTCTGCAAGGTGAATGATCCTCTGATCCGTGAATTTGCTCCGGATCTGCTCCTTCATTTTGTCATGTGGGATACTTGCAAAATAATCTTTCAGATCTATTTGCAGGATATAGCCCTCATTTCCATATTTTGCATAATGCTCCTGCAAATGAAGCGTGATCCGGTCAATGGCATGGCTGATTCCCATACCCTTCCTGGATGCTCCGTTGTCATATATCAGACTATTGGAGAGCACCGGCATGAGTGCATTTTGTGAGAGGCTCTTCTGAGGCACACGCTCAGAGAAATGCACACTCTGAATATGCCTCAGCTTTCCCCTCTCCACCAAATCAAAGGCAATGAATCCCTTTCGGACATCCTCGCCATTGATCAGTGCATTATGAGTTTTACAAAGGTTTCTGCTCAGCTCGGATCTGTACCGCTGCACACTGGCTTTCCACCCCACTCCCTTCCTGGCATCCTTGTATGCCTGGTAAAGTGAGTTATAATCTGCCACCCGTTCAAAATTATCATATTCGGATAGCCTCTCCCTCCGGTGTGCCTCCCTGGCCTCTCTCCTTCGCTGAGCTCTGCCCGCTCTTCTTTCTTCACTTGTCATATAAAATTGTGCCCATCTCCTCCTTGTACGGTATTTGTGCCCCTAACCGCATAATGGTATGGGTATGAAATGCACCTCTGCACCTTCTTTTCAGCTCCCTTCCGATTTCTGCACCATGCAAGCAGCGTACACCCACCCAAAACAAGCAAAAACCACCTCTCTGAGCACATGAGAGGCGGCAAGGTCATTTACACTTTTTTCAAAGTGACGGTCATCCACTCCTTCCTCTACCTGATACAGATTTCTGCCTTTTACAGCGTACTTTGTCGGATCGTTTATGGTAGTGAATCAGACGGGCACCCGGAGAGCGTTGGAGCAACTGTTGTTGTTGGCATTGCCATTGTTGTTGACATTGCAGGCATTGGTAGAATTGCCCGCACACACAGACAGCAGCCACCAGTTGGCCCGGTGCGAAAAATACAGCGGATAACCGATATTTCATTATTTTCTTTTAACTATTTTCGTGTTGTCCTTCCAATTCTTCAGCTTTCCCTCTTCCTTCAGCATTAAATTCAGGAGCGGATCAAATCGGTTCCAATCCACCGGCAAAGTAGTGGCCAGGTAATTTATGAGATCATAAATATCCCGCAAGGTGTCAATGGCCTCCTGGGCCTTTGCCTTCCTCTTCTCCACTAATTCCTCCGTTGTGCTCCATATTCTGTTAGCTGCCCGGATCTGAGTATAGAGCTTGTGGCACAGCGCACACATTGGCTTTGCAAATATATCCCGCCATCCTTTAGGCACTATATTGGTATTCCATACCAACCTTGTGGCCTCTGCTCTTATTTCCTCCGCAAGATCCAACACATCCAATTTTGAGGCGCTCCTGAGCCTTGCCAATACACTCATGCTCTTTCCTCACTTTCGCAAATTATACCCCGCCCCTGGGAAGGGGGCGGGATTGATCCATGATTATTCCGTGATTCGGAAGCAGACGGGCACCCGGAGAGCGCCGGAGCAACTGCCGTTGCCGGCATGGCCACTGTAGCTGACAGGGCAGGCATAGGTAGAAGAGCCCGCACACACAGACAGCAGCCACCAGTCGGCCCGGCTTCCTCCGTCACCGGCCCCCTTGATCCGATTCTTCCAACTGTTCGCAAAAATCGGATACTGCACCGCCTGGCCTTCTCCCCATGGCTTTGTTGCCCAAATCAGTGAGCCAAACACTTCATATTCACACGGGATCCACAGTTTCCCTAAATCCTGCCACCCCCATGAGGTTGAATCATTCAGCTTTCCGGATGCAGAATATCTCTGCTCTAAAAGGAACCGCTTGGAGCTGATAACCGCCCGCACCTCTGCCGGGAGCTTTGCCTCTAATCCGGCCAGGAAGCTCTTCACGGTTGACTTGTTATAGGGATAAGGATCCGCTGAGGTTCCGTTGTTATCGTTTGAAGTGAACCATTGCACAGTATCCGGGTAACAATCTTTTGAGATCCAATCAATATGCCACCCTACCTCCTGATCACAGCACCGTGTATATGTATTTATACCGGCAATCTGCATTTTGATCAGATAATTCCCCATGTAAATGGGTATATAGTCCTCTACATGCAGGCCATCAATGTTATGGGCTGCAAGCCTGGTTTTAATCCACCGCCACGGATCAGAAAATCCGGCAATCTCCTCAGCAAATTCCACTGTAAGATCCCGGCCCTCATAGGTGCGATCTGCTGCCTCTATGGCATAATTGGTATGCTTATTCTCAAAATTGATCTGCTCTGCACCGTATTCATCCCCTTCCTGGGTGTACGGTGTTACGTCATTATAGCTCTTGGTGCCATCCTCGTTCTGCACCTCTCCAAACTTGCGATCTGCCGCAAGCTCTTTGTTGATCACGTCATCCACATAATCTGTTTTTAATACTGACATAATGCCCTCCTATTCGTTAAATAAATGATTGCCGCCCAATCTCCTGGGCAGCGTTCTTTTTCTTTTCGGTTCCCGTGGATTCCCAAACGGGAAATATTCACGGCCCGCAATTAAAGGCAACCTCCTCTCTCTGATTTCTTTTTCTTCCTCCCGTGGTATCTCCGGATCCTTCAGCGGGAAATACTGATCGCCCAACCTGAAGGGAAGCCTTCTCAATTCTGTTACCACCTGAGGCTCTTCATATGCTGAAGGGGCTTTGAATGGATAATATGCCCCGCCCAACCTTGTGCCCAATCCAAAGGGGAGCCTGAGCCGCTCCGGCTCTTTTGGCCGTGGTATCCTTGGATTCTTTAAGGGATAATAAAAAGCCCCCAAACGAAAAGGGAGCTTTACTGGCCGTGTGTAGAGGTTCCACATAACCTCATACAGCTTCAGGCAGGCCGATTCTAACCGGTTTAGATCGTCATAGCCAATAAATGCACCATTCTCCTCATATACCGTTTTTTGGCCTATCTCGCAATTTACAAAGGCATTGATCGCCTCCAAATTATCTGAAAGAGTGTTTATTTCATCAGCAAAAGGGTATTCCTCATATTTCCGATCCGGCATTGCCCTCACAAATACCGGCCAAAACTTACGGGCCACGGCCCCCAAAAATTCAATATTATTCTTGATCCGGTTAAAGTCCACGGTGTTGAAATAATCCCCGGCATAGTTCCCGGCTTCATCCTGCCTGGCCATCCAGTCTGTTTTTGGTGTTATCCATTCCATTTCACACATGCCTCCTTGCCACCAGTGTACCGCTCAGGGCCCCGGAATAGTTCAAGCCTACATCTTCAAGCCTTATCATTAAATTCTCTACATACCGGCTTTCTAGGTATGCAAGATCATTGGTATCCAGGATCGGATCTCCCCGGTACTTCAATTCATACTGATTGCCGCCCTTGTAGTAGGCCCCCACCCATTCCACCAGGTTCTTAGCGTCCTCTGCTGAGCTTATGAGCGGATTATTCCAGGTTTGAATGCTGCCGCTGTTATTCAGCTTTGTGGTTTCCTGAGAAGTGGTGATGTTGTACTCATATCCCCGCACCGTGATCACCGTCTTGGTATCCTTGGCCGGGGGCTTTGTGATCCTGACTTTGCACCAGTAAGAGCTACTTTCCACCACCACGGCCCCAAAATCCTGAATAGCCTCATTTATCATGCACACCGCTGAGAGGTTATGCACCGCATTACCGAAATTTATTTCAAATTCCCTCACTTCTCCTGCTGCCAATATGGTTTCTTCCGTTGTGAGATCCTTCAGCTCTGTGCCTCTTGTGTAGATTGTCCGGATCACCCTCAGCTCCTTCACCTTTTCCAGTTTGGTGCCGTTGGGTGTGGCCGTTAGATCGTCATAGGTGAGCCTATAATCCGTCTGACTTCCAAAAAGAATCTGCTTCAGGTGGATCCGGTTGTGCGGCTTTGCCCTGGTAAATTCAATTTCTATTTTGTCGGTGTCTATAAAATCATAGTAAACTATGGTTTTTTCCGTGATACTCTTGCTTTTGAACCGCTTCAGGCGCTTCCCATCGTTGAATGTGGTGATCGTAAATTCCACCGGCTGAATGCTTCCGAAAAGAAGAGTTAAGTTGTAAAAGGTATAGGCGCTTTCCATGGTGAGGGTGATCACCGGGTTCTCCTCAAAATATCCCTCCTCATTGCTTATGGATTCGCTTACATAGCCCACCTCCATGAAATTCTTCCCCCTGGGCATAAAATACTGCTGCCTGCCTACCTGGGAATAATTCTGCTCAAATGCCGCATATTCAGAATATGGCCGCTCTTTCAGCAGGCACTCAATACTGCCGTACTCTGCCACCTGGTTTGCCGCCACCTCCTTCTCCGGCTCAAAAGAGGATTTCAGCATGATAATTCCATCCCGGTTTTGCATTACCACGCTTCTCCCGGCATTGGCAATGAGTTGAAGGCATTCCTTGTGTTTCACCATGGGCAGCGGATTGTATACTATAACCTTTTTCAGATATGGATCGATCCAGTACCCCTCCGGGAGCACACCCGCATCCTCAAACACGTCCACCGCCAAATCAAAAAGAGAGATACCTTCAGGCCGGTACTCTCCCCTTTTATATTCATCATTCATATACTCAAAAATATCCACAGCGCCAAACTTTGCCAGTTTATCATCAGCACTCCACTCCTGCATGAAGAGAGTGCCTCCCTTTACCCACTCAATGCTTCCATTGTTCAGGGTGTACCCGTAATATACAGCCATTTCCTGGCCGGTTTCCATGTAGTTGATGGCACTGTCATCATTATCCACATTATAGTATTTATCCATGTTTTCTATGGTCACGCTAAAGTCAACACTTGGCAGGCTCTCCGATATAGGGGAAATGTGGCTCTTCATTTCAGCTCTCACTATCTTCTCATTGTCAAACGTGATTCCGATCCCAAATACGATATTTAGGATCCGGAACCTGGCGATCCCGTTTTTCATTTTCCTTGGATATATTTTCATAAATGTGGTGTTGTTGAAGGTGTCCTCTGTCTTGAATGTGGGTGAATCGTTCTCATAGTTGAAAATGCCTTCATCCGTTTCCACCGTGAGCTCCACCGGGTAAGCCTCCCCCAATTCCAGGGTGAGGCCCTTTATATCCAATGGATCCAGTGTATTGAAATGAATGATAACCACCGGCTGCTGCCCCTGGCCGCATAATGCCTCTGTTACCATGCCGGCATTATAAAAGCTCTTCCCCGGCCCATTCCTGGGCAGGAAATACATGGAGCGATCCACCTTTGAAAAATCATTCTCATAGGTTGCATAGATTTTATTCACCGCCTCTGTGCTCAGAGGCTTAATGAGATCGGCAAAATATGTATATCCTACATTCTGCACCTCTGCCGCCGTTTGGGCCGCCTGGTTTATCAGGCCCAGGCTGATCCTCATATATGATTTATTCCGGGCCGCCTGCTTCATGCCCTCCTTGTACTCGGTACTTACATATTGCATACTGCATCACCTACATTTCAATTAAGTTTACTGTAAAATCTTTATATACCGGCCTCCCCTCCTCATAGGTGTAAATGGGTGTTTTTCTATCCCCGGCATACATTTCCAGGCTTCCTCCGGCATTTTGATCCGGTATGAAAAAATTCACGCTCAGCCCAAACTTTTTCTTTATTGCCCGCCTTATTACCATGTATTCATCCGGCCTGAGCACGAACCATTTACACTCAATTTTATGCACGTCCTCCCGTATGATCTGAGATACCATTTTTCCGTTGGCATTTCTCTCACTCTCCGATATGTCATAATCGGATATAGTCATCTGAGAGGGATCGGGGAGAGATACCCCGCCCACAATCAGAATATTATGATATTTTGCCGCCATGCGTTCTCTCTCCCCTCCTTATGCGTTGGCCATCTGATAGCCTTTTCTCCGTCTGTATTTGTCTGTTTGTTCCACCAGTGTTTTACTGTCAAGCAATACGGTTGTGTGAATTGTCTGCCACTCCTCAGCGCCATCCATTTCTCCAATGATAGCCCTCAGATTCATTGAGATAATTTCCCCAATCCTGGCCGCCACCTTATCCATCCATCCGGTGTTGTTTTCAAGTGGCACAACCGCCTCCTGCCCGGCCTCTCCTACCATTGCAATAGTGGCCTGGTCTACCACACCGCCCTTTGCAAGCCTTGGAATGGATATATTGCCTATTGTGGAGATATTAAAGCCAAATGTTTTCCCTCCTATCTCCGGCACCCAATCCGGCACATCAAAGCTCAGGTTATTCAGCGCCCGGATCATTCCGTTAATACCATTGATCACTCCGTTTGCCATTTTCTCAATTCCTCCAATTATGGAATTTATCACCCCTTTTATAGAGCTCCAAATGCCATTGAAGATATTGATCACCGTGGTTTTCATGCTCTCCCACATATTACTCCACGTTGTTTTGATACTGCTCAGGGCTGTGCTTATTCCGCTCTGAATCGTTCCCATTATCGTGGTGATCGTGCTCTTTATAGCATTGAAAATGGTATTTACGGTTGTTTTGATACTATTCAGGATTGTGCTAAAAGTGGTTTTGATACTATTCAGCACAGTGCTGATCGTAGTGCTCACCGCATTTATGATTGTGGTGATCGTGCTCTTTATGGCATTGAAAACCGTTGTAACTGTATTTTTTATACTTTCCAGTATCGTGCTGAATGTAGTCTTGATCGCATTCAGTACGGTGCTGAGTGTGGTGCTTATTGTGTTTATGGTTGTGGTTATGAAGGCCTTGATTGCATTGAATACGGTTGTAACTGTATTTTTTATGTTTTCCAGTATTGTGCTGAAGGTAGTCTTGATGATATTCAACACAGTGCTGAGCGTGGTGCTTATGGTATTGATTGTTGTAGTTATGAAGGTTTTGATTGCATTAAAAATTGTTGTTACTGTATTCTTTATGCTCTCAAAAATCGTGCTGAAGGTTGTTTTTATCGCATTCAGTACAGTGCTTATGATCGTGCTTATCGTGTTGATCGTGGTGCTGATTATGCTTTTTATGGCATTCCACACTGTATTTATGAGAGTTTTGATCGCCTCCCAAATGGTTGAAAAAATGGTTTTGATTGTGTTCAGCACCGCACTGATAACTGAAGAGATTACTCCCAGGGCCGTGGAAATAATGGCCTTGATCGCACTCCACACAGCGCTCACTATATTCTTTATGGCATCCCATATTGCAGAGAAAAAGGTTTTAATTCCTTCCCATGCCCTCTGCCAGTCACCAGTAAACACTCCGGCTATAAAATCAATCAGGCCGCCCAATGCGTCAAATATATTCCCGATCACATCAGCAACCACACCGGCCACTGTCAGGAAAACACTTCCCACCGTATCCAGGGCCGCCGCTATGTACGGGGCCACCGTGGCAATAAACCACTCAATGAATGGCTGAAGCGTCTGCTCCCAAATATCCTTTATTGCATCCGCTATCTTTCCGATCAGTTCCAGGCCCTTGTTAATTGCGGGCTGTATGTGTTCATCAATCAGCGGCTTCACCTTCGCCTGAAGGCCTTCCAGTACCGGGAGAATATATGAGTTATATGCATCCAGTAATTTCCCGGTTATGCTGCTGAGCCCTGCTGCCAGTGAGCTGAACATGGGGGCCACATGCTGATCATACACCTCATTCGCCTTGCTAAAGGTGTCATCCACCACTTGCTTGATATTCCCCAAAAAGCCGCTCAGCACTCCCAGGGTGCCATCCAGGGCCGTTTTAAATTTATCCTGATTATCTATAAAGGGCCTTGTAATTATATCCGTTATATCCCGGTACAGCTTAGCCCCGATCTCGGCTGCACCCATGGCCGCATTGGCAAAAATCCCTATTATGTTGGCCGTTACCTGCTGCCCGTTCTCTCCTCCAAATACAGAGAAGATATTGGCCGCCGCCTGAGCAAAATCCCCCTGCATCTTCACAATTTCTGAGCTTATATCAAACATGCTAACAATGTGCTGCTTGATCCGCTCTTTGTTCTGATCCAGGTACTTATTCAGGCCGCCCAATAGGTTTGTGGCTATCGTGATCCCTATGCTCGCCGCCGCTCCTGCCTGCTGCCCCAAAGAATAGGCCCATGTATTCAGGAAATTATTGGCCGCTTGCAATACGGCGGGATCCGTCCAAATCTCTTTCAGGCTCTTCTTAATTCCTTCAATGGCCTGCTTTAAAGGCTCCAGGGTTACATCTCCCAGGCCTGCCTTAAATCCCTTCTTGAAGAGCTCGGCAAGCTCCTTCATCCGGTTCCAAATCTTTTCCAGTACCGGGTTCAGTGTTGCGTCTGCTTCGTTTGCTGCATCCACAATACTCTCTGAGAGCGCTCCTCCTGAAGCTCCTCCTCCACCGCCTCCCCCGGATCCGTCGCTTCCGCTGTCCTCTGCTGCCTTTGTAAGGCTGTGAATTTCATCAAAGGAAGCCAGGCCATGAAAAGCCTCCTCTGCCTTTTTTGCGGATTTCCCGGCCTTATCCGTGGCCCCTGAGAGGCTTCCCGCTGAATCCGTTGCTGAATCTAGGGCCCCTCCCATTTCATTCACTGAGGTTGTGGTTTTGGTATTCTTTCCGGTGATCTTCGCTATGAAATTGCTGAAGGCATCGGTTACTGTCAAAATTTTGGCCAATAGCTGATTAAGTACCCGGATCACCGGTGTCAATACAGCAATGAGGCCCTGCCCAATGGCCGCCTTCAGAGCGTTAAATCTTTCAGTGAGGATCCGCACCTGGTTAGCCCACCCATCTGAGGTGCGGGCAAAATCGCCTTGTGCATCCGCTGTTACCGACAAAAGATAGTTATATCTGAGGATCGCCTGCTCCTGCTGTGACATTGCGCTATAAGCCTTTGTCATGCCCTGGCTCAGGGCATAGGCTTCCAGGTTTGCCACAGACAGATTGATCCCCAACTGTTTCAGAGGTTCGGTTTCCCCTGATATTCCGGATCGGATTTTCTCAAATGCCACATCCGTTTCCAGGTTATAAAAAGAGGCCATATCTGCCGCAAGCCCCGCCATTTCCATAGACATTTCTGCCGCCTGGTTTGTGGCAATTCCCATGGATTTCAGCATGGCCCCCAATGTTGAGGTGTACTTCTTGGCGCTTGTTTCAGATAGGCCGAATTGTTCAAGTGCATCCCTGGCAAAATGGTTTATAGTTTCAGACATTGCTCCGAATGTGACATCCACCACATTCTGCACCTCTGCCAGGTCAGAGCCCAACTCAATGCAGCTCTTCCCAAAACTAATGAGCGCCGTTACAGAAAAGGCAACCGCCACCGCCTTCCCAATTTTGCCAAATGCACTCTTTATTTTTTCTGTTTGCTTTTCAACTGCACTGGTTGCTTTTTTGGTCTGCTGCTGTACCTTTTGCAGTTCCTCATAATAGGCCCGTGTCTGTGCCTCTATGATCACTTGCAGCCGTTCCAGTGTCATTCCTTCCACTGTTCTCTTCACCTCGCTCCCTGGCCAATCGTTCCCTCATGGCCATGTTGTGCCTGAAGATAAAGTCATCCATTCTTGCCTTGTGTAACTCCATTTCCGGGCTCAGTTTGCGCTTATCCCCTGCATCTTCCTGCTCGGTGAAATTTGTCTTTTCCTCCTCATTTCCAAATAATTCCGGGTAATACTCTTTCGGGAGCCGGATGGCCACCTTGTTATCCATGAGCCTCCCAACCACATTGCCGATCTGAAGGGCCTGGTTGAAGAGGAGCATGATCTGATCCTTCAGTTCTGCCTCCCGTTTCTTCTGTTCGTGCTCTTTCCTCCTGGCATAGCTTTCCAGGAGATCGCTCACCTCTCCAAAACTCAGCTCCCAAAAATATTCAGGGCCATACCCGGCATCTAAAAATACCGGATACAGCCCCATTATTGCCTCTGATACTGATTCAGGCTCTTTTACATGGTTTCCTGTGCCTCCTGAAGGGCCTCCCCCATCTGATTGCTCAGGTTTACAGAGAAAAAACCGCTCACTGTGAAAATCTCCATGTATACTGTCATGTAAAATGACAACTGAGAGCCTCCCTCCTCAATGTATCTGTTGAAAATATCCATCACCCCGTTTTTGGTGATCCCGTGGTTCCAGTCCTTCATTGCTGCATGGGCCACATCCAACATTACAGAGAGAGCAGGCATACCGCCCTGGCCGGATCCCATGATATTCATTAAGTTGGTTTTATACTTGCTTTCAAGATCCACAATGGCAGAGGTTTTCAGCTTCAGCTTATAGCTCTGCCCTCCTACTTCCCACAGTGCAAAAGGCTTTCTTTTGGGCATTTCGATCACTTTGCTCTCCTCTGCCGCTCCTGCTGCCTGCTGCTCCGTTGTGGTTTCCTCTGCTTCTCCCTTATTCGCCGCCTCTACTGCTGCCGCCATTGCTTCATCCTTGTTATTTCCAAAAAATCCCATTTTCTTATCCTCCTATATGCTTTTTATGCCGGATCCGTTGTTACAATCTCACTCTGAAGGGCCATATTGAGATCCCACTCCATTACACCATTCACACCGCCGCCCGATCTCTTTACAGATACCTGAGCGTCATATTCGTACCGGGTGCCATCGGGCAGCTCTTCACAGAAAGAGAGCACCTCCTTTGTGGCTCCCGCTTTTCTCATTACTCTGTACGGGGAATCTTCTGAAGTGTTCTCATACTTGAATTTATAAGTAAGATCACCCGCATCCCCAATACCAAACTCATACTGTTTCACCTTATCGGCCAGGCCAGTATTTTCCACTTTTTCCGGATCGTCACCCAATTCAGGGATCTCCTTCAGGCCGGTAAGGTTCTTATACTCCTCAGTGGAGCCTTTTTTTCTGTATCCCAGTGTTGCACCATTCGCTAACATGTTTCTCTTTACCTCCTTGCTTTAATAATTGTTGTATACTCTTTCGGTATCCACATCAATAATGCCCTCATACCGCATAACCTTGTGCTTCAGGCCGGACGGATCCGCAACATCACCACACGCAATACGCTTCAATCCCAGGGCAGATATGGCGGCATCCACCTTCATAGTTACCTCTGAGGTGCTTGCATTGTTCCAAATATCCACCTTATAGAGAAGATGGGCCTTGCTTTCCTTGTTATCCACCCATTCCACCACGGAATTATCCTCCTCAGTGTACTGGATAGCAGGAAGCACAGCCCACTCCTTTGGGTATGTATCACTCACATTCTCTGTAATACCCTGAATTGCCCCATATACCTGATCTTTCACATTGATCATTGATTTCCACCAACCTCTCTCATATAATCCTTCACATCTTTTGCTATATTCTTTGTAACCGTATCCTCCATATCCTTCAATGCAGGATACATAAATGGATGCGCCGGTTGCCCTTCTGTATAATGGAAATCTCCATCCGGATCCTGCCACACCCATCCCTCTTGTACGTGTGTTACATTTACATTAGGGGAAGTTCCTGCATGATTTGATTCTCCCACCGGCCCGGTGCCAAACTCCACAAAAACGGCATGTTTTGCATTGGAATAAACACATCCAATAATAGAGCCCTCTTCTTTTTTTACCACTGTGTGGATGCTTCTCTTTAGCTCCCCTCTCGGCACAAACGGCCAGGGGCCGGTATAAGTCGGAACATTCAGCACCGCCGCACCTCTTACTAATTCTGTTTGATCACGCATTGAGGCCATTATTGTGGGCTCAATATTCTGCATCCTCTTAATCTTTCCCATTAAGCTCTGCACACCGTTTACTGCCATTATATTATCCTCTCCAACTCCATCACCTTTGGGCTGTACTCCGGTTTTATGGAAATGATTTTATAATCCGGCTGAGCCTCCGGCCCCACAAACACACAGATGCCATCGCCTTCCTGCATGGCCTCAGCTCCCCCATATTCCATATTTTTGATATAGGTGAGCCTCTCTCCATACATTTCAGCCTGCACTTTGCCGCTTGCGGGCCATATGGTTGCCCTGATCTCCACCGCTTCCTCATATTCCACAATGGAGCCGCCTTCACGATCCTTCCCCGTTTTCCTCCTCCTCAGGTGGTAACTCTTCATCAGGCTCCTTCTCATACGCATGGCCGCCGATCCTCCCTAATCTGTACCGTTTTATCACGGTTTCAATATCTTTTGGAATCTCTGCAAATGCTGAAGAGATCCCGCCTTCGCTCCGGCTTGTTTCTCCCTGCATCCCCATACGGTTATAGGCCACAGTGGCCCATTCTCTCACCGCAGGCTTCAGCGGATAGATCATTTTTCTCCGGTTTGCCAGGGAGAGCACCTTTTCCTCTGCCATGGACAGCAAAAGGGAGAGGAGCTCTTCATCCCCCTCTCCCGTTATCTTTTTGAGCATTTCCACATCTGTCACAGTATCGCCTCCCGCTTAATGGTTCATGATCATGGCCACCAGGGTATCCTTATTCATGTTTGCATACCCCTGGATCCCCATTCCTTTGGCAATCTCTCTCAGCTCAGCCACCTTTTTCCCATTCAGCTCTGCAAGACGTTCATCACCGGCACCATTCAGAGGATCATTGCCAGTTTTCTCTTCTCCGGCTCCCTCTTCCGGTTTCCCGCTGCCTTCTCCGGTTCCTTCCTGCTGCTTCTCACCGCCTTCAGCGTTTCCTCCTGCTGCCTGCTGCTCTCCATTTCCCTCTGTGAGCTTCTCAGCGCCCTCAGGAGCGGCTTTTTCGGGTTCTTTGGTATTTTCCCCCGCCTCCGGCTTTTTGGGTTCCTCCTGAGGCTTATTTGCCGCCTTCCCTTCAAGCTCCTCCCTGGTTGCTGCCACCAAATAATGATCCGTATCCTTCCGGCATACCTTAATGGCATCCGCATTGTGGCACTCCTGAATGTTTCCGCTTTTTTTGTTATAGATGAACATTGTTGGCCCTCCTTCCTTAGTTCTTATTTGCTGTCAATACAGAGATACACTTGGGCTGCAATACTTTGGCACCGTACACATGCAGGCCCTTCACAGCGTCAGAGAATCTCTTTTCAGGCCGGTATGCTTCAGTTTTGAGAATCTGCTCAGCATAGGAGCCTGCTGCATTGGTTCCGGCAATGATCTTGTACTTCTCCCCATCCGTATTCGGCACATTGTTGGAGAGCCAAATTCTGAAGCCTGCTGCCACACCGATCTCACCGCCTTCAATGAGGGCTTTATTGTAATCTGTACCATTTCCCACAAATCTGCTATCTTTCAGCAAAAGGCCGTGATACCATGCCGGAATAACCGCCCATCTCCCAATCGTGGGCACGTTCTTTTCCGTCAAATCCGTGGAAAGATCCACCAGGTAATCATAGGCATTATCTTTGGCCGGTACAATCGGCGCTGCATCCGTTCCCAGGTTCGTGCCATTGTTCTCAGCTCCCAAATACAAAAGGTTTGCCAGGAAAAGATCCGTTGTATCGTTCATGGCATACGCTGAGCGCTGCATGGCCGAATCCATGAGTTTAGGGTTCACCTGAGCGGCATCCACATCATCAATGGAAAAGTTGAAATATTTCGCCTGATCAATGGTGAGTGTGTTCTGATCGCCGTTCAGTTCCTCCGGATCGTCAATATCCTTCCCTTTTGTGTAGTCCTTAATGGTGACATCCCCGATCTGATTGATTTTTACGGTATCACCATAGTTTTTGATCTCCCCTTCATAATCCCGGTTTACCAGGGCGGCATACACATGTGCCTTGTCAAGGTGTGCCAAAAGCCTGGCGCTCCAAATTGTGGGGATAAAATTTGCTACTGACATTTTTTCTTTCCTCCTTTATCTGCTTTATTTTTCTGCCTGCATGGCCGCCTGCACCGCATCCCAATTCTTATTTATCTCAGCAGGGCTCATTGCCTTAATCTGCTCCATGGTATATGCGGCATGATCTCCGGCCTTTTTCGGCGGCTTCCCGCCGCTCAGACGGTCATTCACCGCCTTTTCAACTGCCTCCTGAAATGCTTTTCCCACAGCCTCTATTGAGGCGCTGCATTCCTCGGCACTGGAATAATTCAGCACAGCGGCCAGGGAAACGGGGAGCCCCTTCTCTGCAAGCTGCTCCTTTGCCGTTGCCGTGAGCTCTCTTTTGGTGAGGGCCGCTTCTCTGTCGGCAATCTCCTTCTCTTTCTTCTCCCGCTCATACTGTGCTTTCTGCTCAGCGTTCATTTTGGCCATCTTCTCTGCCTCAGTTACAGCTTCCTGCACTTTGGTATTGAGTTCAGCCTGCATTTTGCTCCGGTTTGTTTCCAGGGCCTTGCCTACTCTCCGATCAAATTCTGCCTGATTTTTCGGATCCTTTAAAAAATCGTCAAAACTTACGGGAGAGCCCGCCGCCTGGCCGGTTCCTCCTTCAGCGCCCTGGCCTGCCGCTCCTTCTCCTCCTGCTGCCCCCGGTTCTGCTCCGGTTCCTCCGGCATTTCCTGAGGTTCCTCCACCTCCGGCCCCACCGGCACCGCCTCCTGCTCCACCGTCCGGCTCAGCAAAAAACTGTAAATTCATGGGCATAGCACAATGCGCCCGGCCAAAAATCCTGCTTACTCCATAATGATTGTTCATAAATTTCATATTGTTCTTTTCCTCCTATATGCCCCTGCATTTCCTTTCCAGGCCCCACAGATTCATTATTTTGGTTTCGCCTGCCTCTTATTTTCGGCCCTTGGCAGCACCGGGCCCGCCTCTCACCCTCGGCATGGGAGATAAAAGGATCACCGCCTTTCTACTCTGCTATGTGCCAATCCTCTGCAAGCATATCCGCCTGGGACGCAAGCCACCCCATCTGCACTCCACTTGTACCCACAAAAGCAATAGCTTTGTTTCCGATTGCTTCATGAACACAGTTGACTACATTGCCGCCCGCTCTTGTGTAGCTGATATTGGTTGCAAGCTCAATATACTGCTTTTTCCCATTCCAACCTTCTCTTGCCACTTTCTTTCCACTCTTCAGGGCTTCCAGTGCTTCTCCAAAATTCATGCTCAGATCCTCCTCTCTTATTTTTGTATACAAAAAGAGCCATGCATCTCTGCACAGCCCTTCATTGCTTAAAATATTATTATTTTTCCTTTTCATTTGTCTTGGTTTCTTTGTATTGTTTTTTAATCTCTTCCCATTTCTCAGGATTGTTATATTTAATTTCCTGAAAATCTTCAAATGATTTTCCGGCTTTCTTTCCCATTACACTCCGATACCTTTCATATTGCTTTTTATCTGAAGAATGGTTTTTTATCTTCTTTTCCGCTGCCAGTGCCTTGGGATTGTTTGCTATGTTTTTTTTATACCACTCATTATAATTCATGGTTGCCGGTACTTTTTTCCATTCTTCTTTTTCCGGATCCCATGCATCCCTTTTTAACTTCTTTTTCAGCTCTTCATCCATATGGATCATTGTGGTTGATCTGCAAAATGGATGCATAGGGTTCATATTTACACCCGGTTTTGCGTCCTCTATCTTGAATGTTTTCCCATCCAATTCCCTGCAAATCTTTGAAGTTTTCAAATCCAATGTTGCAACAAAATCATATTCTTCTGATTTGCACTCCTTATATGCCGCAAGCTGCATCTGCCCTGAAATGAAATTGCTCTCAGTTCTCACAAGCCTCCGGGCCTCAAAGGCTCCCGCTGCATACTTATTGGCGATCTCCCTAGCCATTTCCTCCTCACCTTTTCCAGTAAGGAGCCCAATGAGCATCTGCTCCTTCAAATCAGCAGCCACTCCCTTGGTATTTTTCCATATTCTTTGAGAATAATTTGCCCCGCTCCATTTTGATTCCAAAAGCAAGGCCACCGTTTTGGGATCTACCGCCGAAAAACTAAATTGAAAACCAACTCTTTTCTGCACATTATAAATTTCCCGGTAATAGGAATTTGTTGCCAGGTCAACATAATGTGAAGTTGTGACTTTCTTTTCCTGCTCAAATACTTCCTGCATCATGTGATCTACTTCTGCCTGAAGCTGCTCCAATCTCTCAATGCGGGCCCGGTATGCACCGCTTTCTATCTCTGCCAATAGATCGGCATTCTTTGGATCTTGTGCAAGGGCCTTTTTTAGCTCTTCTATGTCTGTTTTATTTCTCAAAGTGTTAAGGAGCCGCTTTGCCTCCGCATCCGTCAAATTGTGCTTTGTTTTAAATTTATTATATATCTCCTCAATTTCATAATTCAGATGCCGGGAAGCCTTTGCATATATGTCTGCCAGTTCCTTTGATACCGTTTCAGCGTCCTCCATGTATTCAAACATGTTTTGTGCCTGCCGGTTTTCCCAATATCCCACTCAGATCACCCCTTGCTTCCTGCTGCCTGCTGCTTCTCCTTTTCCTCTTCAGCCTCTTCTTTGGGTTCCTCTTTGGCCTCCCCATCCGGATCGGTTTCTTCCTCCTCAGGCTCCTCTTCCTCTCCAAATTCAGGCGGCTCATTGGCTCCCATTCCAAAAAGCTCCTGCTGCCGCTTTACCTCTTCGGCCTTTTGCTTTGTAACCTCTTCAATCTCATAATCCGGATCTTCCACAAATGGCAGGAGCTTCAGCAGCGTTTTGGCCGATACATTATCTTTCAGATTAGCCACAATCTGAGCCAGTTCCAGGAGATTTTTAGGCAATGCCCGGCTGAAGGTTGCCATGATTGAGCCCGCCTCCATGAGAATGGCCTTCATGCTGAGGAAATTGCAGTATAGCCGGATCCTCTTCCTGAGGCCCTTTTTATACTGCCTTTCCTTTACCTTCGTGATCATTTCCAGGCCCAGGAGCTTATACTCCATAGCCACACCGGACACATTACCGGCAAAATTTTCATCCATGAAGTTGGGCACATGGCTGAAATTGTAAATATCTTCTTTTATGGCCTTCCTGAGCACCTCTGCCCCGTTTTCGTCCATTTGCCTGCTCAGGTATTCCGCTTTTGCGTCCTCAGGCAGTTCCAGGAGCTTATTCTCTCTCAGCTTCTTTTGTGCCTCCGTGGTTTCCTCTTCGTCATCCCCTAAAATAGCCCCATACAAAACAAGCACCGCATCAATGAATTGCTCTTTATCATTGATCCGGTCACTCATTAAAGTGTTGTATGCGTCTATCAAAGGGATCTGCTGCTCAAAATCCCCTATTGCCTCCTTATTGTTCAGATATTCTATGATCTGAGGTTCACCAAAATAATGCTGCACCGGCTCCTCTGTCACAAGTTGGGAAATATCTGATCCGCTGTCAAGAATATTCAGCACATATGTATAGTTGGCTGTGCTCACCGTGGCCACATATGTATATGTATCCTGCACAGAGTTCTTTTTCTTGTAGTAGTACACCCCACAGAGCTCATTTTCTTCTATGGTGTCATCCACCACTATGAAGGTGGATAATGGAGAGATATTCTTGGAAACGGGGGCCGCCTCTCCCTCCTTCGTGTACACATATTCATAAGCTAACCCATAAATGCTCATATCTAGGGCATTATCCGCATCCACGTCATCCACATTGGCATTGTCAAAGGCCGTGAGTAACGGATCAATGTTCTGCTCCCCACTGTTTGAGTATGTGACCGGGTTCCCCATGAAGTACCCCGTGGCCGTGTCTGATATATCTTTGGCATGGTTGCATGTTACTTTGCTATTGGGTGCCTCCTTCTCCCGCTTCCGCTCCTCAATTTTATGGTGCCCATCATAATACCTTTTATTTTTCAGCAGGCGGGCCATCATGCCCTCATGCTTCTTTACCAACGTGAGAATAATGCTTTTATTTAGGTTTCTTTCGTCAAATTGTTCTGCCGGATATGTAAAACGTTCCACTTCAATCCCTCCTAACAAAAAGAGAGCCCTATTCAGGGGCTCTCCTACTTCTCCACATTGCTTTATTTGCACAACTTCTTGAGCAATATCTTACTTTTTTAAATTTATTAGTTAAAAATTCCTTTCCGCAAATTACACATACTCTAGTAACATTATCTAGCCCGCTTTTTCTCCTCCATTTACTCCTGCAAGCATTGGAACAAAATTTATTATTTCCATGGTATTGCGTTTCATATTCTTTTCCGCACATTTCGCAAATTAAAGTTCTTTTTCCTGAAAATGTTTCCATCGCATGTTTTGAATGCCACTCTTTCCCCTCCTTGCTTTTGTGCCAATCCTTTGCCGCTTCAACCGCTTTTGCAAAATTTTTTCTCCCTTCTCCTGGGTGTTCATCATGCCATTTTTGACTATGCATGGATTGATGTTTTCCGGCCTTAATCATTTCAAGGTTTGATATGTCATTATTTGCTTTATCTTCATCCTTATGGTGTATATCATACCCTTTTGGAATAGGCCCATTGTAAAATTCCCATACATATCTATGCATCCGCTTTTCTATTGTGGAATTTAGATAATACCCGGTTTTATCATCCCTTGTGAATTTCAGGCCGTTAAAATATTGGTATTTGCTGCTCATTTTGCTTTCCTCTGCTCTGCAATTTTCATAATTTCGGCCATTACTTCAGATTGATTGGTTAAATAATTTAGGAACATGAATGATCTCATGCAATGCATATAATCATCCTGATCTGCCCTTCCTAATGCTATTTTATTCAAACTATCAGCCATCTTGTTTAACATGAGGCTCATTGTGTATATGGCTTCATTTTCCGATTTCTTATTTGCTTCCGTGTTATTCCCTTTCGGTCTAAATTCAATTACTTTACTCATAGTTATCTCCTTTCAAATTATGCTTGAAAGAAGTTCCATTCTGCTCTATAATGTGTACAGAAGGAAACTTCTGATATGGAGCAATCGTGATACCGTCCAAAGTGAAACGATTGCTCTTATTTTTTACCTATCTTTTACCTCTTCATAGACCTTCTCAATTCCCTTTCTAACAATATCTGATTTTGATAAACCAGTTTTTTCACAGCAAAATTCTAAAAGTTCAACTTCCCTATCAGAAAGCCTTATTCTATATTGATTGTTTTTGGGGTCTTTTGTTGGCCTGCCTGTTCTTGGTGACACTTTTTTCCTCCTTTCTTTTGGCTACACATAAATTATATATTTTGTGTAGCCAAAAGTCAATAGTGAATCCCTAATTTCTTTTTTTCTCTTATTTTCGCTTTTTTGTTCATTATTTCGTCAGATATTGCATACCTGGTACAGTCAAGAAAATGGTTGTCTTTATCAGGGTATGATCCTTTGAAATTTCCGTTTTTATCCTTTTCCAGTTCATATGAGGAAAATTCACGGGCTGCATTCGGGCACCTCACCGGATCAATAACAATATAATCCAAATCATTGGCCAGGTAATTGATCCCAAAATCAACGGATCCGGGCCCCTTTTTTGCCGGGTACACCCTCAGGCCTAACTCATTGAAGGAGGATATGGAGCGGGGTTCCTCGCTGTCTGCTATGATGATCTTGTTATCAGGATTTAGCTTCTTAATCTCCTCCACAGCCTTCCGGGTTTTTAGGTTCACCTGGTAGATCTCAGCAAAGATATAGAGCCGCCTCTGCTTCTTATTCAGGTGCATTCTTCCAAATGCAAGCGGATCCGCCGCAAAACCAAAATCCAGGCCTTGCTTAATCTTATCAAAGATCGCTATCTCTTCATCCGTGATCTCCCTCAGAATCACATTATCAAATACTTTTCCACCGGTTCCAGTAGCCTCTCCCAGGTACTCATGCCGGTATGCCATTCTTTTCCGCTTTTTGAGCTCTTCAGCCTCAATGAAAAATTGCTCTCCCAACCAACTCCTGGGCACTGTCAAATAGGTGGAATGGCTGCATAAGGTGTCAGCCCTCACCTGAAGCACATCCTGATTCACCCATGAATTGAGGCTCTTTGGCGGGTTCCATGTGTAAAATACCACATACTTATCACCGCCACGCATTAAGGACTGGTTTATTTTTCTTTCATCTTCATCCCCTTCAAACTCAACCCTTTCCTCGTACCATATATATTTAAAATAACCCTTCCTCAGCTTGATTGACTTTGACTTGTTAGGATCATCACAACCCCTGAATACAATCCGCTGCCCCGTGGGCTTATATGTGAGCCTCAGCGGAGAGAGCGTGACTTTCCACAAGTGGCCTACTTCAAGAGCGTCTATGGCCCACAAGAGCTGCTCAAATACACTCTCTGCCAGGGTGTTCCCCACCTTCCTGAAGCAGGCGGCATTTGCATTGGGATCCTGCATCATGCCGTAAATTATTTCTAGGCTCACGAAAGAGGACTTTGTTGAGCCTCTGCCTCCGTATAGCTTATAGTGGGTATGTTTACCCTCCAAAATATCCCAATGAATATCATAGAATTGTGGTGCAATGAGATCAGATAGTCTAATCTCCATTCGGTGCCCTTGGTATATCGTTTATAATGGTGACGGGCTCTAATTTCCCGGTGATCTCCTGCTTATCCACAAATAGCCGGTATCTTTTTCCCAATAGCTCTGCCGCCTTGGTTCTGTCCTGAAGGGAAGGATCCAAATCAAATTGATCCCGCTCCTCTCCTCTCATTACCCTTGTGAGATATTGCAGCACCTCCTCAGCGCTTGCCACCCTTTTTTCTTCCAGTTCTGCAAGCCGCAAATCTATATATTCTTTTAGGTAAGGTTTTGTCAGGTTTTCGCTTCCCATGGCTTTTGCCGTTTTTTCAGAATATCCGGCCAGTTTTGCGGCCTCCGTGGCATTCAGCGTGGTAATGTAATGATCACAGAATGCCGCTTGCTTTTCGCTCATTAGCCTCTTCAGTTCCTTCATTCTCTCCATCTGCTGCCCTTCCATGCTCATTCACTTCCTTCCACTTGTCTGCCAGGTATTTCAGCAGCTTCACCTTACTGAAGAAAACCTCTCCATCCCGGTTCGGGTGCTCTTCCCATAAAATCAACTTTGTGCATAGCCGCCCTTGGCTCTCTGAATAAAATTGCTGAGTATTTATCTTGTATACAATGCCCTGCTGCCTCAGGGCCTTCAGTAAATTATTGATTTTCCCTTGTACGTTCACCCTTCCCCCTCCTTTGCACACGAAAAAGGCACCCACGCACAGAGGCGGGATGCCCTTTCCTTCAGGTTTCAATTCATAAGGGGATAAGCCAACAAATTTTCACCTGATAGCATTATAGATCATTTAAAATGAGAATTGTGAGAAACTTTCATTTTTTTCTCTTTTTCTTTTCCGGGTGTTCCTTCAGGTACTTAGTGAGCAGCTTCTCCGGGTATGTCCGATCACAGTTCATGGCGGCGGCCACTTTATCCCAGGAGAGCCCCTCTTCATACCTCAGGCTTATAATTCTCCGGATCCTGCTGTCATTTATGCTCTTTATGTACTGAGATATTTTAAACTCTGCATCCACCGCCTGCTGCCGCCGCTTCAGCAAAAGGAGCTCACTTTCTGTCAACTCCCTCCGGCGCTTCCGGCTTCCTTTATTGTCTACCCCGGTTATTGTCTTGGTTGTGCGTACATACGGAAAATCGGGCATGGAAGCCTGCACTCTATCTGTCACTTTTCCCACCCTTTGCTCCTGCATTTTTTCAACCTTGGCATCCAACTCCTGGATCTCTTTCCTGAGATCCAATAATTGCTCTAACTCACTTTTAGTCACCCTCAGCACCTCCTAATTGAACGGGAGCCCTTCATATTCTTCAGGCGCTTCCATGTAGCCGCCTGCTGCCGGGCCGGTGTTCCCCTGCTTCCCGTCACAGAATGTAAAGCCTTCACAGATAAACTCTGTATAATATATCTTGTTTCCATTCTTTTCATAGGAGCCGCTTTCTGCCCTGGCACAAATTCCGATCCTCATGCCTCTCTTCAGGTGCTTCTCAACAAATTCACCTCTGCCGCCCAATGCTTTGAAGGTGAGAAAATCTGCCGCCCGCTCCTTTGTCGGTCTGTCTACTGCCAGGGTAAACCTTGCCACACATACCGGCTTTTCACCCTGGCTATATCTCACTTCCGGATCCCTTGTGAGCCTCCCTATGAAATTACAGCTATTCATTGCCCACTTCCTCCTCTCTTATAACTTTTTCCTCTTTCACATTACTCAGAGGAATACAAAAAGTGCCCTGAGGTTCCCATTCCTTCCAGTGCTCCTCAAATTCTTCAAAAGAATCGTACAAGCACATGCCCGCCTCTGTTTCTGTTTTATACATGGTTTCCATCACGGCTCTTTCCGATTCTTCCGGCCAACTGTAAAGGTGCCATGATTCGTGATTGTCATAATCCCACAATGAGAGGAGCAGGGTGTGGCCATCTATTGGCCACCCGGTTCCGCTCACCTTCCCCTCAATAATTTTGGGCATATAGTTCCGCATAGTCATACCCCCTTGATCTTGGTTGCTATCATATCCGCTGTATGAGTATAGAGCACATTCGGGCACCGTTTCACAGCTTCCGTGTAATATTTCCACTCTTTACTGTCTGTAAAAGCTCCCATGTGATACCGGATACAGAGCTTTTCTTCCACCGTGAGATCAATGTGCCCCATGAGCATGATCAAGCTCTTATCTCCATGCCCTGGCCACAGCGCCTCCTTATTCCATACCGCCTGCCCTGGCCCATATACCGGCCCGCCGCCCTGGTCTACTGATACAATCTCCTGCTGTATCACATAATCATCCATTTTACACACATCATGCAGCATTCCCACCACGGCGGGGCTCTCTTTCCTCTGCCACTTCAGGCCCAATCTATCAGTAAGCATGATCAGCTCATGTGTTACCTGAAGGCTGTGATCGAATAGTGAGCCCTCATAGGAAGCATGGTGCTTCATGGAAGCCGGGGCCGTATAATACCCCACTTCCTCCAACCAATCCAGGAGCCTGCTGCCGCCCACATTCTCAAAAAACTGCTGCATGATAATCTTTTTACTTTCCATTTTCAGCTCTTCCAATTTCTTCCCTCCTATTTCTTCTCAGTCAATGCCTTGGCCACCGCTATGAATAGCGCTATCAGAATCATAAGCACCAGGGCCGCCAATACAATCAGACACCCGGCCCCTATCATTTTCAGAATCGTCCACATGATTTCCATTTTGCTCTCCTCCTCTCATAAATTCTGCCGCCGCCATGATCTCCCTTCTCAGTTCTTCCATGCCCGCCGCCGCATTTAAAGCCGCCTCATGGACTTGGCGGGCCATTTCCTTCAGCCCCTCTCCTGCTGCCCTCTGTGCCTCTCTCAGGCGCTCATGGAGCAGCTCAGGCCAGTGCTCTGCCCACCATGCCTCATACTGCTCCGGGTTCATTCCATATATTTTTTTAAATTGCTTTCTTTTCTGCCTCCTATTCAATGGCCGCCTCCCTTCTTGGATCCATGAAGCGCTCCCTCTGCTCCCTGAGGAGCTTTTGCATTTTCTCCTCAAACCTATGGCCCAATACCTTGCAATCAGGAGAGGCGCTGAAGGAAATGCTCAGGCCTCCATGCTCAGGAGCGCCGGTGTCAAAATTGATTAAATACCCACATTCCTCCTTATCATATTCCACAGTACCGGTGAGCCACCGCCTGCCATCCTCCCAATCCCGCACCTTTACCACATCACCCTCATAGATCTCATGGCCTTCCATATCCTTCCGGCCAATTTGAAACATGATACAGCCGGGCCCCATTCGGATCATGCCCTCCCATCTCATATTCCTCAGATCAATTCCGAACACTACCCCATCCCGGTTCAGCAGATAACGGAAAGTATTCTCTGTTACGTCCTCCGGCATGAGCATTTTGCCATCCTGCCATATTCTGAATTTATGCCCCATTCTGCCTCCTATCTGTAAAAATTGTGATTGCCTACTGTCTTTATGTATTCCAAATTTTCAGAGTGCCAGGTGTTCTCCCCATTGTATACAGCTTCAAAATATAGGGCCCCTTCACTTTCATCCCATTTATCAATGAGCACCATATCCAGGGCGGCCCAACATTCTGCATTAGGCTCCACCCGATCAAACCGGCCATTTTCTACCGGTGTAAACTGCCCATCCTCAAAAATTACCTCCTCTATGGTATCCGGGAAGGCGCTGCTTTCTTCTCTATTCAGCACCACCCGGATCACCATTGCCTTCCCTTCTATGCACTCACCCTCTGCTTCAGCCATTGCAAGGCGGGCCAAAAGGTACTCATTGCGGGAATTTCCGGATCCTGATCGGGTTTCCTGAATAGGCTCCTGCTGTGCCCTCTCAGGCCCTGTGGCCTTATGAGGGAGCTCTCCGGCCTCCGTTTCCTGCTGAATCTCTTCCACTGGCACCTCCACCGGCTCCTCTGCCGCCATTATTTTGCATATTATGGCCGCCACAATCAGAATGGCCGCAAATATTACCGCTGCCCTCCTGGCCGCTCTCAGCCTCCTCCTCCGGATCCTCCGCTTTTTCTTCGCATATGCTACACGCAAAGAAGGGCTCCCTGCTGCCTCTAATGAGAAAACCTTTACATTTCCCGTTTGCGTCCTTCTCTGCCTTCCTGCATTTCTCTCCCAGGAGCGGCGCTCCCGGACTTGGATCGGGTAACTCTTCATTGAAAATCCCCTCCGATGCTCTCATTACTGCTGCCCCTTTCAAATTTTGTGAGCTCCATCTCCTGCTTCTCCTCATTAAACTGGATACTCAGGAAGGTTTTGCATTGCAGGCAGCGCCCGGCTCCCTGGTTGATCCCCATTTCCATGAATATACTTTTGCAGATCCACAGCTCATGCCCGCACTCCGGGCATATCCCTTTATACCTTGGCCTTTTGTCCTGCTCCATTGCTCTCTCCTTCCTGGGTTCCTTCAATTATCTCCTTTATGGTGAGCACATAATACTCCACCCCCGGCTCCGCTCCCCACTCTTCTCTTCCGGTTTTTATATCCAGGCTGCACAGCGCCCGGAATGAAGGGCTCTCTTTGCTGTACCCGTTCCTAAATACCACCTCATGCACATCCCAGCCGTATGGTATGAAAGAATGAGGGTACATATAGAAAACCTTTTTAAATCGACTTTTATAATATGGCTTGATTTCCCGGTATTCCTCTTTTTTCTCCCCGGTGAGGATCATTTCATACCACTTCCGTTTTATGGGTAATATGATCAATATTTCTCCTCCTTCCTAACAACTCACTATTGCCTCAGCGGCGCTCCTGGCCGCCTCCTGGGTGCTCCACTTCAGCTCCTCTCCATTTCTCACCTGCATATCACCTATATAGGCATACCAATGGATCCCGCCCTCAAACCGCCTCACCCTTATATCTTCTTTTTGGAAGTCCGGGAAGATCAGCTCTTTCCTCCTGCAAAATTGTGTATAGTCTACTGAGAAGGTGCTGCCTCCTGCCGGATTGATATACACAGCACCGTATTCCCTTATGTCGTTGAGCTCCTTCATGCCTCTCTCCATATTGAGGCACCGGATCCCATCCAAAAATGTTCCTTCAATGTTTTGGGCCTGCACGATGGCCGCCTGCATGAGCATAAAATCCCGGTTGCCTTCCATACTTGCCCTGATCCGCTCTTCCAGGCTCATATTCTCAGGCCGTTTCCCGTCCTTATACATTCTTATTGCTCCCTCATACCTCTGCCCATCGGTTCTCTTGTGGTATTCCGTGAGCTGCTCAGCATTCGTTATCTTCAGCCACCAACCACCATCATAGACAAAAAGCCATTCCACCGGAAAACTCCTCCTAATCCTCAAATTTTATGGGCTCATTCCCGCATATCTCAATTAGCTGCTCCTCCGTTGCCTGGCAACCATTTAGCTTTTCTATTTCAAAAACCATTGTTTTCTGTATTGCCCGGTTTTCGTATTTGCATATTATTTCTTTTGCCGCATCCGCACTGATCAGCCGCATTATGAGCCTCCTTCCTGAAAATTCGCTTGCTTATCCCCTTATAACCCCACCGCCGCAAAGGCGGCGGGATTGATATTGATTATTTTTTGATACTGAAGCAGACGGGCACCCGGAGAGCGTCGGAGCAACTGTTGTAGTAGGCATAGCCATAGTAGTAGACATAGCAGGCATTGGTAGAATAGCCCGCACACACAGACAGCAGCCACCAGGTGGCCCTCTCTCCGTCCTGGTCAAATTTCACCCGGTTCCTGGGATCCTTGAAAATCTCAAACTGCTGCCCCTCCTCCACTTCAGAGGCCCAACTATCGGCAAATACTTCAAATTCAGACGGGAGCCACAGCTTCAGCATGAAGCGCTCCTCTTTCCCTTCCACAATCTGAAGGCACTCCCTCTCACTGATCACCGCCTTCAGCTCCTCAGGCAGGATGGCCCATACCTCCTCATTCAGATACCGGCACAAATCCGATTCTTTAAAGCCTCCGGTGTTTCTCCCGTTCTCATTCCACACCACACGCTCAGGCAGGAGATCCTTGCTTACAAATTTCACCTCTTCCTCTGTAATATCTGCCACCACATACACCATTTTCTGCCCGGTGAGCAGATTATCAGAGATTTCATCCCCTACTTTCAAAGAGCCTGCTGCCACCAGTTCCTTCACCTGGCCCCAATTTGTTTCCTCTGTCCTTTTCTTTGTGATTTCCATATGTTTCTTATCCTCCTTATATTTTCTCAGGCTATTGGCCGCCTGCTGCCTTCTGTAATTCTTCCATGGTTTTCTCTGCTTCCTTATCCTCTGCCCCTGCTGCCACAAGTGCAATATGGATCGCCCTCAGCTTTACCTCTCCAATCCCTTTTATTTTCCGTATTTCTTCCAGTGCCGTGGGGAGATTGAAGGAAGGAGCCGCCTGCTGCCGACCGGCCTCATATCCTGCTGTATATCCCCGCTCATAATATCCGGCAATATGGCTCTCCATGGTGCTATGATCCATTTTTCGGATCCGGTCAAATTCTTTCCGGTTTACCTCAACCGCCTTTTTCTTCTTGGCCATCCGTGTTCTCCTTTCCTGCTCAGCTATTGGCCGCCTGATCAAATAGCGTTAATTGGCCATCGTCCAGTTTTCCAACCTCATTCCCCCAACAATCCCAACCTTCAGAATGCTGCCGGGCAAAAAGTTCTATGTAATTCAGTTCATCACCCATAAGCTCCCGGATCTTATCCCGTACCACTTCCGGCTTCTGAGGATGCGGGCCAATCACCTCCTCAATAATTTGGCTCACCTTATTGCTTTTCCTGCTCGGCTTTCCTCTTGTGCCAATGAAGCAGGCCTCTGTATTGCCTCTAGTCCACCGGCCCAGGCCAAAAAATTTCCCTTTACCGCTTTTATTCAGCTTGATCCACTGAAAACCTATGGTTTTATACTTGAATCCCCATGCCTCCATGAGCTCAATGCCTTCCTTCAGCATTGGGTATGTGATCCACATGAAAATTACACAATCCTTTGCCGCCAGTTCCTTCACGGGAAGATCTTTTATATCCTGAATTTTCATGGTGTCATAATGGAGAGCACATGCTCCATTGCATTTCTTATCCTGGTATCTCCACGGCGGATCCGCATAAATCACATCGTACTTTTTCACCGGGGAGAAAATATCTATTTCGGCCATGCCTTTCCTCCTATCTGAGCCAGGTTTCAGCAATCACCGGATCCTCTCCCTCTGTCCGGGTGAGCCGTGTTGTGAATCCTGCTGCCCTTATATCTTTTCTTATTTCCTGAAGCGTTTCCCTCTTAATGAGCGTATTTGTGGGCAGATTCCTGGCCCCTTCCCACACCCTGGCCACATAGGCATCCGGGTAGTCTTTGGGATTTTTATACACCACTATCACCGGAAAACTCAGATCCGAAAAATCCACCTGCCTCAGGCTCTCCATGAGCTTCTCCTGCTGCATCCTCTTCCTCCTCTAAATAGTTCTTTTCAAATTCCTGCATCCATTTCTCATGCCCATACTTGGCTTCAAAAGCCCTCTGTGCAATCTGTTTCAACTTCCGATCCACCTCTGCATTATTGTGGGGAGCCTCCGGCCCATACTCATGGTGACGCTCAGCGCACATATAACCCCACAGCCCATAATGCTCTGCTTTCTTCCTGAAGGCACCAAACCGGCCATATATAAAATGGTGCTTATGCAGGCCGGTGTGCTTCAGCTCTCCATAATATCCACGCTTTTCAGCTTCCTCCCTGCACAAATAGCACTCCCTGATCCGGGTGTCCTGAATGATACTCTTAGCCATTGAGCACCTCCCTCAGCTCCTTCACAATCTCCTCCTCTGCATAGGCCGCCTGATCTTCTGAGTAAATCACCGCCATATTGGCTATGGTGATAGGAATGCCCCGCTCCCTGGCCTGCCGGATCTCTCCCTTCATTCCCTCTGAAATGTTGGTGAAGATCCTCAGCTCTCCGCAATCCTTCAGGAGCTCCAACCCCATCCTCATGCCTGCTGCCCGCTGTGATTTCACATCATCATTGAGCACTTGTGCATAGAACAAATGAGGGCAAATGGGGATCTTTCCCTCTTCGATCACCGTCATGCAAAAGAATTTTGCAAGCTCCAAATTCGTGGCCTTATCTCCCCTGCTGCCATATTGTGAGCATATATAAACCCTTTCCATGCTCTCCTCTCTTTCCAGTTCCCTGAGCTTCTCCTCTGCCTCATGGTTGCTCATGCTGTACTTGGGCCCTCTCAGCTTCAGCAGCTCCTCAGCCGCCTGCCCTGCTGCCCTCATGGTTTTCTCTGTCATTGCTTCTCTCCTTTCTACCAACACGGCCTCACCGTGTAGGGATCCATAGAATCCAATTCATCCGGATCGGCATATGCTATTTGCACCCGGATTCCTGCCCGCACACATTCCACAATGGAATGTACCTCTGTAATGCTCCGGTAATTGTCAGCAATGGCCTCCATCACCGCATCGGCCACCTTCTCTGCTGCCTCCATTACCTTCTCCCGCTCTCCTTCCATATTGGCCAATACCGCCTCCATGGTTCTCCTTCTTACTTCTCTGTATTCTTCCAACTCTCCAACTCCTTCCTGAGTTCTGATTGCATTACATTCTCATATTCGTGGTGATCGTCTTTCAGGGTGTAGGTGTGGCCCCTCCCCTTTTCAAGCAGCATTTTCCACAGCTTGGCATTTTTCACCGGCTTCCCTTTTGCATTGATCCACCCGCTCTCCTGCCACTCCTTTGGCCACTCCTGCTGCATGGAGATTAAAATGTGGCTGCACTTGGTAAATACCAGGGCTCTGCATGGTTTTTTCAAGATACAAAAGGCATTGATCATGGCCATAAGGTTCCCCTGGGCTTCTGTGCCCTCTTTCACATGCACAAATCCCTGCCGGGTATCCAGGCGATCTCCTCTTTTACATTCCACCAACCACATGGCCACCCCATCCCTCCTGGCCGGGCCCCTCCATGTGCTCTCAATGAATATGCTTATCTCATGCATCCCCTGAATCACCTCCCGGATCAATCTTCCTCATGGTGTAGTGCTGATATGGGAGCCCCGTCACCGGGTTCTCACCATTCACAAGAGAATCCTTCACAATGTACCAACCTTTTTCCGGTTTTGGCTCCTTCCTCCACCTCCTGCTGTGAATCACTTCCTTTTGCGGCTGAGGTATGATCAGATTCCTGCTCCTAGAATATGAGCACCCCTCCTCCTCTTCCTTGCTTTCTTTCTTCACTATGTACTCAGCAAGATCCTCAAACTCCCCATCCTCATACAGCGGGTGGAAGCTCTTGGATCCATATTGCCAAAACTTCAGCACCAGTTTTTTGGTGTTCAAATTCTGATCCGCTATATCCTCAATGATCAGGTGGTGGTGACATGCTCCCTGCTTCCCTCTCTCCGTGACAGCTATCCACTTGAAGGGGATCCCCGCCTTCTTGTACACCTTCCTCATATCAGACAAGAATTTTCTCAGTTGCTTCTTGGCCTCTTTGAAGGAGCCCGGCCTCAGCTCTTTCTTGTAGCTCAGAATCAAATGCCAGTCACCCTCATGGAAATTGGCCAGGATCAACCTCTGCACCTTTTTCTCTCTGTTCGTCTTATTCTGCCGGGCTATGTCCTCAGGTGTCCTCTTTCTTTTTGGCCCCCTCTTCACTCCTGGGGCCCCATAATTACCCGGATAGTATTTTGCAATCTGCTTCACCCATCCCAGGTCATATATTTTTTTCCAGTACAAACCGTATATCACCCCCATCTTTAATATCTTGATCAAGTGCTTAACAAGGCCGAAAAGTCTTGATTTTAGCCGCTTTTTCACTTGACCTGGATGCCCAAAAGTGATATACTGTCTTTAGGTGTTAGTATGTCCTCAGGGCATATGTCGGGAGCAGATTTCTCAGATCTGCTCCCGTTCTTTTATGTAAACCATTTACATCACCGCCACCTTCCTGGCAGGCATGGCCGGATCCGGATGGCTCTCCTTCTCCTGGTTCTCCACCCTTCTCTTGGCCACCTGGATGCAGGCTTTGGTGAAGCGCTCCTCATACCCTTCTGAGAGGGTGATCTTCACCTTTACTTCCCGCCTCATGCCAGGGCCACCTCCTTCTCTGCTTCTTTTGCAAGCTGAATACCAATGATAATGCTTTTCACATGCTGCCGCTCATTGGGTGACAGCATTCCATAAAGCTCTGCAAATTCCTTTGCATCGTCCATTTCGGTTCTCTGAATCGGTTTCTCTTTTACTGTCATACCGTTTCCCTCCTATCTGCTTTCTAATAATGGTGTAAAGCTCTTTTCCTGAAGGCCTGCCATCATGGCCCACATTCTCTCTAACCGCTCCATTTCTTCCGGTGTTGGGATCTCCGGCTCTTCTCCTGAAGAATCTCCAAAAATCCGGTGTTTTTGTATGAATGCCTCAAAGAGGAGCTCCTGCTCTTCCTTCAGCAAATCCCGGTAAAATTCAAATTCGATCCGGATCTGTACCTCCTGGGCCTTTGTACATTCCACAATGAGAATGCTCCGGGAGCCCTGCCCATACCTCCGGTGGTACTGCCCTTCTTTGTCATTCTTGGCCCGGTATACAATTTGAGAGAGCAGCCGCCGCTCAAACTCTCCCCGGTATTTGATTTCATGCCGGGCCACCTGATCCTCCTCAAATTCCAACTGATCCACCCCATACTTCACCATGAGCTGCCTCAGCTTCCGCTCTGCTCCTTCCTTTTCCCCTCCCACCCCACGCTCTGCCAGGGCTTTCAGCTTTTGAAGGAGAGCCTTTTGCTTCTCATTCATGGCCGCCCTCCTCGATCTGCTTCAGGGCCTTCATAAATGCCTTCAGGTATTCCTCTTCCTGGTTCCAGTTCATATTGATCACATCTTCAGCCAGTACATTCAGAATAACCTTGGCCTTCTGCCGCCTCCGTTCTGCTCTCTGCCGTGGGCTCTCTTCCTCAGTTTCAAATTCTTCCTGCAATCTTGCGATCACACTGTCATCCAATGTATTGAGCAGCTCCACAGCCTCCCCATGCCTGCCTTCCGTGATAAGCTGCACCGCCTTCTCCTCCACCTCTGCCCGGTGATCCATTTCTGCCTGCATACGCTTGATCAGGCCTATTTTTCTATCAATTTTCCCCGCTGCTTCATAAAATGGGAGCTTATTTCCACATACCGGGCACCCTGCACCCGGTTCCACTTTGTAGAGCACCCACTGATCTCCCTGGGGCGCTTCCTCCTGTCCTTCTTTAGTGCATATTGCAATCACATAATCTCCATTAAAGCTGCCATTGTGAGAGTATCTGAGAAAATTTCCTACCTCTGCCAGGCTCAGCTTCCCCTCCTCTTTTTCCAATACCAGTATGCTGTTATCATGTGCATCCTGATCCCATACCGCCTCAATTTTTTCCGGTGCCTTCATTGTTTTCTCCTTTCTTAGCATGGCCCTCCTTCAGCCCCGTGGAATGCGCCTGCCGGATACATCCATTTTCCTTTTACATAAATATCACTTACCCCAAATTCTCCCGTTATTAGGCTTCTTATGGCTTCTTGATCCCCATGGTATACACAAGAATCAGCAGCCCCCACAAATTCATCCAGGTTACACTTATTGTCTAAAGTGAATCCTAAAATCTTCTCGTCCTGCCTTAATAGCTCATAATCCTCAGGGTATAGCTCCCTAATTCCTGCAAATAATTTGGGTGTAGAGAAGATGCACATTGCACAACTGCACCGATTCCACCCCGCCCTATAACACGGATGCGGCGCTATTCTGTTTCGCTTCAGCACTTCCCACACATCAATCTCCGAATAGTCAATCACTGGCCGCCATTGGTGTACTGTTCTATGAGCCTTCGCCTCTGCATTAGTCCTATGTATTTCCATTTCGTTATACTTTGCCCGGCCTGCTGATTCCCCTCGCCTCTCTCCTGATACCACCAGGATCTTCACATTGCTTTTGGTCTTTTCCAGGTTAGAGGTTACGCTGTCTTGTACTGCCGCCTTTAGGTTCCCGCTGCACCATCTTCCTTGGTGCGTTCCTCCTTTTGCGGGAAATTTCCCTCTTTTCCCTCCTATCTCTTCCAGGATCCTCAGCCTATCCAAATTAGCCATAACACTATCCGCAACCATGATCTTCAGGTATGCGCTGCACCACCGCCTGCTCAGATCTCCGGTTTTTGCAGGAAATTTCATTCTGTACCCTAATTTTTTCAGCTCCTCCTCCATCTCTTCCGTTGCCTGCTCTTTGATTTTCAAGCACTTAATATAATTTTGAGAAGGCTTGCATTGCAGAATCTCCCCGGTTTCCGGCTCCATCCATTCAACCGGCTCACTGGCCCCCACTCTGTAAAGCTCACCAAAAAATCCATTTTTTCTCCATGAGAGCCTCAGCGGGATTCCCTCAGCTTCAGCTAACGCTTTTACATAGTTTTGAGTGCATCGCCAGTCCATTCTCCTGCTTGGGTGTCCTCCGTCTATATCGTGGTGCCAAAACTCAATTTTTTCCTTTGGCACCCCTAACTCAATCAGTTTGAAGTAGCAGGCTATACTATCCTTGCCACCTGATAACAACACAGCAATGAGATCGTACTCTTCCAGTGGAAAGAGGCTTTCCAAATATATCTTTTTAAAGTGTTCGCTGTCCGTCCTGCCTGGCTCCCTGGGTTTTATCCTTATCCCCTGGCCATACACCGGCGCATCCTTCTTTCCCAATGTCACCGGTGTATCTTTGGTGCAATCTGCATCTTTTATAAATTTTTCAGGGAATAAATTCAGTTGCCCCTTTACTGTTTTGCGGCCCATTCTTCACTTACCTCAATCCATTGCTTTTTCAAGAATTTGCTTCAGCTCTTCTCGGTGTGTAAAAAGCATTTTCTTACTTGTTTCTGTATCAATTTCCCCATTCGTATATGCTGTAATGCTATTGAGCAGCTCTTCCATGGCCTCAAATTCTTCTTTGTATGCCTTATCAAATGCCGCCTCTAATTCTGCATTTTCCGGCTCAGCCTGGTATACTTCATCCGCTTTATTGGCAGCGGCTTCCAACTCCTCAAATTTTTCCAGTTTCTTCAGCAATCCCTTCCCGCTTTTCTTCTCCCGTTCAAATCTGAAAAGAAAATCCTCTCCTTCATTGGTACAGCATCCGAAATAATCATCTGTGCGGGTGAAATGGTACTCCACACCATAAAACTGCTTTACTGCCAACTTGAAGATCTCAAATTGTGCAAATAACCGATCAATGTCTTTGCTCAGCCTCTTGTATTTCTCCGGCTCCTGCCACTGGCTTGTATGGCTCTTCTCTTCCAGGTAAAAATCTATTGCCTTTACCGTTTCAACCATCTGCCCACCAAACTCTGTTTTTTCAAATCTTGCTTTCACTAATTTCATGGCTTATCCCTCCATAAATATTTCATTGTGTTTATAGAATACCACAACGTGTTTAAAAGATCAATAGCTTTTCATTGAAAATTATTGCATTGTGTTATTTTTCGTGTTATATTATCCTCAGGAGGTGATTTTTTTGGATATTGGGGATAGAATTAAGCTCCTCAGAAAAAAGCTAAATATGAATCAGGCCGACTTTGCATCCCCTCTCGGCCTCAGGCAGTCCACCATTGGAAATTATGAGAGCGGATCCAGGGGGATAAGTGATGCAACCATATTGGCCATATGCAGAGAATATGGTGCTAGTGAGGAATGGCTTCGCACCGGCTCCGGTGAAATGTTTGCCGCCATTCCGGCCACCGTGGTTTCAGAATTGGCCAGGGAGCACGATCTTGATGATATGGATCAGGCCATTATTGCTGAGTATTTGAAATTAGATAAGGGGAGCCGGGCTGTATTGAAAAATTACATAAAAAGAGTGTACCTTGCTTCAGATCCGGATGCTGCCATTGATAGAGAAGTGGCTGCATACCGCAAGGAATTGGAAGCTGAAAAAGGGGAAAAATCATCAGCCTTAGACACTATAAGAGAAAAAGAGGCTTAGAATAGGGGGATTGCTTATTGAACGATAAAGCATATTTTATTATTACCCTTCTTTTCGGATGGTGTGGCGCTCACAAATTCATCCAAAAGAAGTACGGTATGGGCCTTCTGTATCTTGTTACTTTCGGATTGTTCGGACTTGGATGGGCCGTTGACTGCTTCCGGGCCCTGCTGCCGGTGCTCCGTCATAAAAAAGGCGCTCCTGCTGCCGGTGCTCAGCATGATAACATTGTGGATCAGCTCTGCCTCTCCCTGGATCCTGAATTTGTTTCCTTCGTTCTGCCCTTGATCAAATCAGGGCTTTCATGGAATAGAATTGAGCAGGCTTACCGCTCTTCTTTTCCTGATTCAGAATGTGAGGATCTTACCCTCAGAATCCAGTATGTTGAAAGTTATTACTCAAATTCTACTGAGATCGCAAGCCTGAAGGAATGCGGGGCCTCAAAGTATCGGATCATTTCAATGCCCGATCATGAATTATGTGATATTTGTAAGAGATTCAAAGGCCGTACTTTTCCGGTATCCTCTGCAAGGATCGGCTACAACTGCCCGCCCTTCCACCTTGGATGCCGGTGTACCACCGTTATAGAAGAATAATAAAAGCCCCGGTTTTCACCAGGGCCCCATGAGGTAATGCTCATGTATTCCGCAAAATATATTGTAGCATTATCTCCGGGAGCTTTCAATCAGATTCCGGGCATTTTTATGCCCTTTTTTAGGAGATAATAGCATGAATTTTGGAATATATTGCAGAAAATCATATTTTGTTGATACTTCAGAGAGCACACAGATGCAGCTCTCCATGTGTAAAAATCATATAGAGCAGCGCTTTCCTGAGGTTGATTCCCTCGCATTCTATGAAGATGATGGTTATGTGCGCTCAGATATGGATCGGCCCGGCATGAACCAACTGAAGGAAGATATTGCAGCAGGCCTCATTGATTGTGTGGTTATTTACAAAATAGATCGGGTGTGCTCCGATATGATGGACTTTTGCACCTTCTACTCTTACCTGAAGGAGCATGAGATCAAATTTATCACTGTTCAGGATGGCATTGATACCACCACACCCCTGGGAGAGGCCATGATGTACTTGGCTGTAATCTTTTCCGGCCTGGAAGTTCGCACAGATTCCCTCAGGATCACCGATAATATGAACCACCTGGCGGCAAGTGGCTTTTGGTGTGGGGGCCGGGCTCCCGTTGGCTATGATATTGCCACTATTGACCTGGGGGCAAAATCCCACAAAACGCTCACATTCAATCAGGAAGAGATCGACTATAAAAACAATCTTATTGACATATTCTTAGAGAACGGCTTCAGCCTTCAGAGCATGGAAACATATTGCAAAAACAACCGGATCACCTCTTTAAAAGGCAGCTTCCTCTCTACAACTCAGTTATACAACCTTTTCACCTCTCCTCATTGTGTTCAGGATACTCCGGCCATGTATGACTATTTTGAAGCTAAAGGCTGCATGATTGATGAAAATTCCCCCCGTGAGAAGTGGGATGGCCAACATGGGATCATTGTATATGGCCGCACCATGGAAAAGCGGGTGAACGGCAAAAAGCGCCACTCCCTGGCACCGCCTGAGAAGTGGCGGGTGAGTATCGGCTTTCATAAGCCATATATGACGGATCAGCGCTTCTTTTCCATTATGGCCCAATTCGGACATAATACTTTTTCAAAGGTTGCAAAGTATGATCTGCCGCTCCTGAAGGGTGTGCTCCGGTGCAAGTGTGGCCGCACCATGAGCATGAGCCGCAAGCAAAAAGCGGATGGCTCCGTTTCCACCTGGTACTATTGCCCCAAACGCATGAGAGCCGGTGCTGAGGCTTGCGACATGCGGCAAATTAAGGCCGATCTACTGGATGGGAAGGTGTTGGACGTATTCAAAGAAATACAGCATAACCCGGCCACCGTCAAAAAGTATCTGAAGGACAGGAAAAGGCCTGCAAGGGATTCCTCTGCCGCTGTCCGGGCCCAAATGGAAACATGCCAGGAAAAGATCGGGAAGCTCACCGCCGCCCTGGCCGTGAATAATGAATCTGCTGCCGCAAAATATATTATAGGGGAGATTGAAAAACTTGATATAGAATATAATACCCTCAAAAGCAAACTGCTGAATTTTGCCGCTGAGGAAAGACGGGCCGCCGCCCAAATGAAGAGCGCTATGGAGAAAAGAGAGGCCATCATCCGGCTTTTAGATAATTTTGACAGCTTCACAGCAAATGAGAGGAATGAGATCGCCAAAAACGTGCTGAAGGAATGCACCTGGGATGGGGAAACGCTTTTTATTATGCTCTAATTTTCCCTGAATTATTTTGATACCCTCCGGGCGCATACGTAATGATGCTTTGATCAAATCACGTATGGTAATTTCCTTACAGCCTTCCACATTGGCATTTCTGGTTTCCAGACGAACCAGGTTAGAAATATTTTTTATCTGCAGCTCCGCACTGTCCTCAATTGTAATTACCCTTTCCGTGTCTGGAATAAACTCGGATAATACATTTAAAAATGTTGTTTTGCCGGAGCCTGTCCCACCGCATACCAGGATATTTCTGCCTGCCCTGACAAGCTCTTTCAACCAATCTTTACATTCCTTTGAAATTGACTCTGTATCAATAAGCTGTTCCATCGTAATTGGTGTCTGTGGAAATCTTCTGATGGTAAGAATCGGACCATTAACAGCAATAGGATTTAATACAACACTCACTCTTGCACCATCTGGAAGTCTGGCGTCCACGATAGGAGAAGCATCATTTACTACCCTGTTACAGCCTGCAGTGATCTGCCAGATTACATGCCGAAGTTTTTCAACAGAATCAAAACAAATATCAAGCTTTTGTAATCTGCCATTTTGTTCTATAAAAATTCCCTGAGTACCATTTACCATTATTTCCGTAATATCAGGATTTTCAATTAATTCCTGCAGTATGCCCAGCTGTCTGATGGAATGATAAATTTCCTTTCGCAGATGCTCTCTTTCAGAAACTTCCAAATGTCTTTTCTTGCTTTCCTGATTAATCTGTTCATCAATGATTTCCTGAACCTGCTCCTTTGTCATTTCTTTTGACAAATCCAGCCTTTCTAAAATCAGTTCCTGCAAACTGCTTTCCTTATTTTGTTTCACCGCCATCCTCCTTAAAAAGATCGGGATATACCCTTGACCGTATAAAAGCCGATAATTCTCCATAAGTTAATTCTTCAAATTTTAAAGGAAGCTGTTTAAACATCGGTAATTTCCATTTAACAGTTTTTACGTTAATGTCTCCGTATCCCACACTTTCCAATACTCTTTCATACTGTTCTATTTTTGCCATGGATAAACCATCTTCCCTGGCAATGGTATAAATGTAATCACATCCGCGCAAAACCTCCCATAGATCCATAATTCCATCCGTCAAATCTAAAATTAAATATTCATATTTTCCTGTTTTTTCTATTTCCCGAAACAAATCCAGCCATTGCTCCCCTCTAATGCCTGCCAGGTTCTGATAAATTTCCGTAGGAGGGATAAAATCCAAACCATTTACAGTTTCTACCATGCTTTCTAATCGATATAACAATTTTTCTCTGGCACAATTGAAATAGTACATTAAGTCAGAAATATCACTGCTGAAATTTTTGCACAACATTCGGGAAAATCCTGAGTAAATTTCAAAATTTAAGTACAGAACCTTCTGCTTCCTTGCAAGCATTTGTCCTAACGTTAATGAAAACGTTGTCTGCAAACACCTTCCTATCGGGGTATAAATGCCAATCACATTCATCCTTTTAAGTCCTGTGCCTATGACTGATAAAACATTTTCTGATTTGTCCGTATAATACGCCATAATTTGATGGAAAATGGTTTCACACGATTGATACTTATTGATATGATGCAGAGCCTTGTTTAGATTTTCTCCGCTTTCGCTGAGAATGATGATATGCGGAATTTGTAAAGTATCCACTTCCTTTTTATAAACACTTTCCGAAATGAGAAGGCACTCAATATCCTTAACTTTAGCACAGGAGTAAAATTTACTTCCTTCTGTGAAAATATAGATTTCAAAAGGCAGGTTTGTTTTTCCACTAATGAAATCCATCAACCGATAAGCATATCCCTCCTCGCTGTCAAAAATTGCAAGGATCTTTTTATCCACTAATAACCCCCTTTCCAATTGCAAAATTACATTGTCCCTGTTAAAACATTGTAAAAATTAAAACTTTGATACCTGAAGGAATCCTTCTTATGAAACCAGAATCAGCATTTTCACTGTATATATGCTGATAGAAATAAATGAATCTAAATGATAAATAAGAACGTTCTTGTTTGTAAAATGAATTATAAATAAAATATTTTTAAATGTAAAGTAGCTTCAGCTAATTTTTTTAAGTTTGGCAGTATTTCACAAATCCTTACGAAAATTTGCCTCTATGATTCCTCCAATCCCTGTAAAATACAGGGATTAAAGGTTGTCAATAAACTAATTTCCGCTACCACATAAGCATATAAAAATTAATTCCGTAAAGAAGCGCCACCCCAGGTATTCCAAGAAAACCACCTGCTAAAAAAGTGATGGTATTATACCCAATCCTCATATCCGGCATCAAATCTACAAACATAAAATTTAAAAAGTATACCAGCATCATTCCCATAATGCCTCTTAGCACAAAATTAATCAGCCATTCTGTCCGGCTTTTCATAGCGCCAATAAAAAGAACCAGGACTAATATTCCTAATATTAAAAAAACACCTGCATAGGTATCCATAAAATCTAATCCCCCTTTTGTTCAATATATGTCCCATTTTTTTGCCATATACCGGTATAAATCAAAAATTTTATGCTTATACTCATTAAAGACAGGTAATTATTGGATATTTACGGAATAGTATGTAAAGAGGTTATTTCGCTTTTGTGGGAAAGGAATAGGTACCAATATGAAAATGTTTTTTAGTCAAAGCTCTCGCGTAAACCGCACTTTAACAGAAAAGGAAATTGAACGCAATGCACTGTTATCTGATCTGGAAAAAACAAAAAAAGCGTTGGAAATTGCATATGCCGGATTTGACAATGTGACCGAACCTGATCTAATTGATTGTTATATTTATGAAGTAAACTCTGTAATGAAACGGTATAAATTTTTATTAGAACAGGCAGCGGCCTTAAGCCTGCTGCCTGAAGAAAGTATGCATCGTACACCTTTAAGCACGGAAACCCCTGCTACTACCCTGATCGGATAAATTTTCAGTAAGGGTGTGTTTTCCATAGGTAAGACCTGCATATACGGTTTGCGTATTTACCATAACCGGTTGGGATGTATCCTGTTCGCTTACTTTTTGATATGCTTCATGAAGCTTTGTCATAACTGCTTTTACATGATCCAGCTCTTTGGTATCGTTGTGTATATCGGCTCTTGCCAGTTCTCTATTCACATAAAGATATAATTGCAAAAGATTCATTGCCGGTTCATATTCAAAATGCAGGGATGCCATTAGTTCTTTCAGGCATCCTCTGGATTTTCTGATTCCTTCACGGAAGCCTTTTCTGTCTTCTTTCTCATGAGCGCATTTAGCTTCCTCAACATAAATCAGAAACATCTCATATAAAATAACTACCAGCTGAGTTTTATTTGCCTGTGTTATTTTAAGAGTGTACTGTTGTTTTAGTTCCTTTGTCATCCTTGCTCCCATCTGCCTGCTTTAGCAGACACTCAAATTAGAGTTACCTCCCATATGAATTACTACTGTAATAACTGTAGTACCTGAGAAGGCCTCTCGTTAGCCTGTGCCAGCATAGAGGTACTTGCCTGGGCTAATACCTGTAAAGTTGTGTATTCTGTCATTTCTTCTGCCATATCCGCGTCCATAATACGTGAATAAGCGGCAGTCATATTTTCATTTGTAATGTCAAGACTACTGATGGTATGCTCTAAACGATTCTGATAAGCTCCAAGGCCGCTTCTTACAGATGAAATGAATACAACTGCATCATTCATTTTGCCAAGCGCCTCGCTGGCTCCATCTGCGGTTCCTAAATCAATGGAAGAAATTCCAATGTTTTCAAGAGAAATTTTAGGGATTCTAATACCTAGCTGCTGCCCTTCATTTGCACCAATCTGCATATCCATAGAGCCGAATCCTTCCAAACTGATTTCTACCATCCCTGCAATAGGATTGGAACCTACAAGGCTCAGCTTCAGTTCAAAATTATCACTTCCTTTTACTGTCACAACATTTCCGTCTACTTTTGCAATTTCAGCGTCCGCCGGAAAACCTCCATTTCCTGTAACGGTAACCGTATCAATTGTGCCATCTGCTTTAAAAGTGGCATTTACCGTTGCTTCGTAGGTTCCACTTATCATCTGGTCATCATAATAATTTACCTTAACATTTTCATTATCCGTATAGCCCTTAAGGTCAAAGGAGCCATCTAATATCTTTTGCCCGTTAAACTCTGTTTCAGAAGAAATCCTTGTAATTTCTTCTTTTAACTGTTTTACCTCATCATTTATCATCTCCCGGTCGCCATCTGTAATTGCTCCCGTACTGGCTTTTACACAAAGTTCATTAATTCTCTGAAGCATATCATGTATCTCTGCCAAAGTTCCGTCAGCAATTTCAATTATAGAGATGCCGTCACCTGCATTTTGTGTTGCCTGATTAATTCCTTCTATCTGCGCATTCATACGCTTTGACATGGCAAGACCGGAAGGATTATCTTTAGCATTAACCAATTTTAAGCCGGAAGATAATCTTGCTAAAGAATCCTTTAATCGATTGTCATTTCTGGTTAACGAGTTGTTTGCAATAACTGCTGATGCATTAAAATTAATTTTCATAAACTGTATTTCCTTTCTGTATTCCTATTTCCTGTGCAAATCCAATAAATGCTCTCGCCGCCCGATAAAGCGTTTTTGAGCTGTCACCTGACTGTCTATTATGACTTTCCTTTAAAGAAAATTCTGTCAAATCAAGTTTTTCGCTGGTTGCAAAATAAATTTCGCCATAGCTTATTTGCTCTTCATTCAACTTTGCTTCAAACAGTTCTTTGTTTTCGTTAAAAAGCTGACTTCCTTCATTGGAAGAACATACACAAAAACCTGATAACTTTTCATCTGCCAGCTTAAATTCCGCTGCTGTCTTTCCTATTCCATTTCCATCAAAGGTGATTGTCACTTTGCTTTCTTCCTGACTGTTATGTATCAGCTTAAGGTTAATGGAAGTTAAAGAACCGTTAATATTAACAGGTATTTCATAATTCTCTTCCCTGGCCATATTTCCCATAAACGTCATTTGTTTATATAAAGTGCTCATAGCTTTCACATCAATGGCTGAGTCTATATTTGTAGCTGCTCTTTCTTCAATCAGGCTTTGAACGGTTTCCTTTAATTCTTCATATGCATCTGCTGCTTCCTTACCGTCCTCTAAAGCATCTAACACCTTTTCGCCGGCTTTTTCCAGATAATTTTCATCCTTTTCCTTCAACCTTTTCGCCTGATCCCAGATATCCCCAGGCGTTTTAAGGAAACTGCCCGCCGATAAAAGATTATCTGCTGTAACCGGCTGCTCATAATCATTTAAATGCTGGAAAACTGCCTCTTCTGATTTTACCGCCCTGCGCACCTGTTCATATACCATATGGTCAAATTCTTCGCCTGCCTTTTGATCTCCCATCTCTTCAAGGATATTTTCAAGCTCTTTTTTTCCTGCTGCAGGACTTAAGGCAAAGGCTTTTTCAATCTGGCTGGTTATATTCTCTATACCTGTGTCACGGGCATTCATTCCGCCAAAACTGTCATCTACTTTATAATCCATTGGTTTATGTCTGGCACTTCTAAGACTGCTTAATAAATTCCCAAAGGTAAATTCAGCTCCGCTTTGCCAAATAGCACCTACTGCCGCATCATCCGCCTTTTCAATTTGATGCACCATTCTGTAAATTCCAATATAAGCGCTTCTCTCTTCTTCTGATATACCATTTTGCTTCTCCAGCTTATATAAAAACTTACTATAAGATTCTATCTCTTCGGCGGGGTTTGTCTGTTCATTGAAATATTGCTTCAGCTCCTCAAGAGACATATTTAAAGGATTAACTCCATCCCTTATCATATTTAAAACCCGTCCTGGTTTCATTTCCCTGATCACGCCGCAAAGCAAATCATCTTTTTCCTTGATTTGTTCTATATTCTCTTCCGTAATTTCCAGACCATTTCTTCCAAGAATACGTACTGCTTTTCTGTTCTCTTCAGAGGGCTCCATACCCATATCCGTTAAGATTGCATCCACATTGCGGAAAGCTTTTTGAATGGAATCTCCCATATCGCTTCTGGGAGCTGTCATAAGTGTTTCATAGCTTTCTCCCGCCTTTTCATAAGCCATACGGGTAGTGCTGCCATAAGCATATACTTCTCTTAAAGTGTTTTCTGTAGATATTCGAACTAAAACTGCCGCAGGTGATGAGCGAATGCCTTCCACTGTTTCCAGTGTTTCCTGATATAATGAAGCTTTTTCCTTTGCCTCTTTTTCATCTATCTGCCCCATCAAACCCTTGGAAAGACTATCTTCTGCTTCTTTTAATTTTTTAACCAGCTCTTCTAAAGGTGCAGTTTCTATTTGGTAACCACGTTTTAAAAGACGTAAGTTTGCTTCCACGCTCATACTTAATCTGATTTCTTCAAGAAGCCTATGGCCTTTAACAATTAATCCTGCATTTTTCTGATCTGGTTCCTGTCTTTTATTTTCACTTAGCCAATCCTGTGCAGCAAAAATATTTTTTAATGTAAGTGGTAATTCCCTGGAAATAATAAGATCTACTGCCCTATCTTCCAAAAGACCTACTTTTTCGTTAATTTCCACCGCTTTTTCTACATAAGTATGATCTTTACCTAAATCTGCTTTTACCGGATTAACGCCATCCGCCACCGCACAGGCTGCTGCAGACACAAATTCCTCATAAGACACCGGAAAATGCTGCTGCCTGATTGATCTTAACAAAGAAAATGTATCTTCATTTAAGGGAATTCCTTTTTCAACCAGCCACCTAGAATCTGCAAGGCTTTCTTCATTTACTTCATATCCTGCTTCGCCGATCACCTTTTCCATCTGAGGCTTTAACTTTTCAAAGTCTATTTCTTCCGGCTTTTTGGCATAATAGCCAGCTACTCCGCCTGCCGCATAATAACCTTTTCCCTGATTGTTTCCATCACTAATAGAGGAATATTTTGCTGTATATACATTTTCCGGCGTAGGTTTCAGATCATTTTCAACCATATATTTTATACTGCCATCTGTCATGTTATCTGTTCCTGAAAGCATATTCCATGCTTCCGTTACAGCAGCAACATTTTCCTCCGTAAGGGGAATATCTCTTTCGGCAAATTGTTTTTTTAATTCCTGCGCATAGGCTTCGCTCCCTGTAATATTCTTAAGTACCTCATCACTCATGGTATCCGTATAGCCCACTACCTGAGTTCCGCCTTTTAAAAGAGCTGCCTTAATATGATCAATAATGGTTACAACTGTCTCTATATCCGTACTACCGGGATGAAAACCTTCTTTCTGCAGTTTTGCAAAATCTTCATCTGACATAGTATTAGACATTACTGCCATATAGTTCCGGCGGGCGGTAATATCCTCCTGCCCTGCCTCAAGCATAACTTCTTCTGCGGTCCGTCCATGACCTGCGTAAGCGCTGTTATCCATAACTGTGCCAGAAATGTCTAATGCAAAACCACTGTTTTCTGATTTTTCAGTACCATGTGGTGTACGATGTGAAGTTGTCTCCCTGCCTACATTTGTATACGTCCGGACAGCCTTTGTTTCTGTCCCTTCAAGTAATACATTCATATATAATACCTACGTCTTTCCTTTATCCTTCTTTTGACTCACATATGTAAAAAGGGTAAATGCTTTTGCATTCACCCTTTATTTCGGCATATACTTATATTTTCTTAACGTCTTTACTTTTTAAAAAATTTTAGAAAATGAAAACTGCTGCCGCATAAGGAGGAAGATCTAGTGTAATACTGTAATCCTTATAATCACAATTTTCTTTGACCGCAGTTATTTCACCTGGGATAGTTCCGCCGGCTCCTCCAAATCTTTCTTCCGCACTGTTTAAAAGCAATTTATATTTTTTCTTCTTCGGCACGCCTAATTTATAATTTTCCCAACGAATAGGTGTCATGTTAATAATAAACAAAAGATTGTTTTTTCCATTGGATGATTTTCTGAAAAAGCTGTATGTGCTTCTATCCTTATCATCACAGTTAATCCACTCAAACCCATCCCAGCAGTTGTCAAATTCATACAGGCAGGGATATTTTCTATAAATCTTTAAAAGCTCTTTTACATATTCATGAAGACCTTTATTTAAATCCTCACCTAACAGATACCAGTCAAGCTCTCTTTCTTCGCTCCACTCCCGCTCCTGTCCAAAGTCCTGCCCCATAAAGAGAAGTTTTTTCCCTGCATGGCCAAACATATATGTATATCCGCAGCGCAGATTTGCATATTTATCGATTTGATATCCAGGCATTTTATTTACCATAGAACATTTCAAATGTACTACCTCATCGTGAGAAAGAGGCAGAATATAATTTTCACTGTCATTGTAAGACATTGCAAAGGTCATGGCATAGTGGTTATTTTTCCTGAAATATGGATCCAGTTTCATATACTCACAGAAATCATGCATCCATCCCATATTCCACTTAAAGGAAAATCCAAGACCATCTTCTTCCACATTTCCTGTTACCTTAGGCCATGCGGTAGACTCTTCCGCTATGGTTAAAAATCCCGGATAGGTGCCCAGTACAACAGAATTTAAATGCTTGAAAAACTCAATTGCCTCCAGATTTTTATTTCCGCCATACTTATTTGCCACCCATTGTCCATCCTTTTTGCCATAATCCAAATACAGCATGGAAGCTACTGCATCTACACGAATTCCATCAATATGATATTCCTTAATCCAAAACAGCACATTGGCAATCAGGAAATTTTTAACCTCTGTTTTTCCATAATTAAATATCTTCGTTCCCCAATCAGGATGCTCACCTTTACGGGGATCCGGATCTTCAAAAATGCATTGCCCGTCAAACCGTCCAAGTCCATGTGCATCTGTTGCAAAATGAGCCGGAACCCAGTCAAGAATAATGCCAATTTTATTTTTATGAAGCAGATTAACCAGATACATAAAATCTTCTGGCTCTCCATAACGTGAAGTAGGCGCATAGTAGCCGGTTACCTGATATCCCCATGAGCCGTCAAAAGGATATTCTGCAATTCCCATAAGCTCAACATGGGTATATTTCATTTCCTTTAAGTATTCCACAATCCTGTCTGCAAATTCCCGGTAATTATAAAAACCCTGTTCATCAGGTCTGGGATGTCTCATCCAGGAACCAATATGACATTCATAAATCGCCAATGGCTCATGATTATAATCCTTTTCCTGTCTTTCTTTCATCCATAAATCGTCTGTCCATTTAAACCCTGAGATATCAACTGTTTTGGATGCCGTGCCGGGACGAAGTTCAGCACTGTTGGCGAAGGGATCTGCCTTATAAAGCTTTTCGCCTGAAGGAGTTATAATTAAAAATTTATACAATTCATTAACTCCCACTCCGGGAATAAACGTTGTGTAAATTCCTCCCGGACCTAATTTAGTCATGGGATCTGCAGTTTCATTCCAACCGTTAAATGTTCCTATCACATGCACACTTGCAGCATTTGGCGCCCACACGCCAAAAAACATTCCTTTCTCTCCATTTTGTGTGGAAGGATGCGCACCCAGCTTCTTATAAATGTCGTAATGAGTCCCCTGTGCAAACAAATACTGGTCTGCTTCTGAAATAAATACTTCATTTTCTAATTTTTTTTCTGCTTTGCCCATACTTTTAACCCCCCAAATCAATTGTGCATAAAATCTTTTTCTCTAAGGACGATCATGTCCTCTTCATCATATCTCTTTCCTACCAGAATATCAAGGAAATGCTTTGGCGTCTTTCTGTCTGCATAATAAATGGCTTCATCAACAAGTTCTTCTATTTCCGCTAATGTAACCTCATGATCACTTGTCTGCATATCTGCAATTCTTGTATGCAGTGCTAAAACTCCCAGTTCATCAATAGAATACTCCTGATCCAATGCATATTTCTTTGCATATTTTACAAGTGTCTGATCATCCAGCGCCTCAATATCTATTCTCAAGTTAAATGCATTTTTCATTTCGGGATTCTTTTTTAGTAATTCATTCATGGCAGATTTGGTATCTTCCATGAGAATGATAAGGCCTTTTTCTTCCTGATTCAGTTCTTTTAAAAGCTTTTCCACCGTAGCTTTTTTCATAGAAGCAGCGGTCTCGATGATCAGTGCTCCATTTGTAAGCTTGGACAAAGTTACCCCTATTTCTTTCTTGTTTAAAGTTGCACCGGAAATCTTGGCTACTTTTCCAGAAAAATTACTGTCAGAAAGTTGTATTTCCTTTACCAGCAGCTTAGCAAGTGCAATTGCTCCTGTTCCTTCTTCACCAGTAATGATTACATTGCCGGTATATGATGCCATACTGATATTGTCAATTGCTTCCACAATCTGCTTTCTGGTTTTTTTGTGATGAATAAACGGAGCAAACTGTTCTCTTTCACTATTTGACATTTCTCTGACCACATACTTATCTTCATTTTCTTTTCCATCAGGATGTTCTGATTTTTCTTCTTCTTTATTTTCTGATGTTTCTTTTGGGAGAACTGCCTTTTTCTCTTTTGCAGTATTTTCTGTATTCTCTGATAAATCTTCTTCAGCTGTCTCTAAAACAGAGTCTTCTTCATCCTCCTGTAATGCTGTATCCAATTCTTCTGCCATCTCTGATATTTCATTTTCTAAAACCAAATTTTCCTCATCCGGACTTTCAACTAATTCTGGAACAGGATCTTTATCCTGATTTTCCTCATTTTCTATATCCGCTACTTTGATTACTTTTGGACGTTCTAATGTGGTTTTCTGTTTTTCTTCTTTAATGGCTGCCTTTACCATAGCCTCTTCCAGATTCTCTAAAAGGCCGGACTTGGTAGATTCATCAAAATCAGCAAAAAGTGTATCCGTCTGCTGACGAACGCGCTGACGGATCGTCTCCATCCTTTTGCGCTCATTTTCCTGCTTCATTCTTTCCCACTCAGCCATAATATCTTCTATACTAAGCTGGCCGGTAATTTGTTTTTCAACCTTTTCTGCTTCAGGTACCACCAGAGAAATTTGACCGTCATATTCCTGTGACAACATATCATCATAACCGGACTTTTTTGTAAAAGTTTTAATTACGCCCGTATTGCTGATGGAAGAAACCGGACTTGCTTCCGGAAGCGGCGTCTCCTGTACTTTCACCTGCTCATTTACAGGCGCAAAAGGTGATATCACATTACTTTTCAGCATCAGCTCAGAAACCACATCCTGAATATTTACTTCCTCCGTATTTCCAAAGAAAACCTCCTGATCTAAAAAAGTATTTTTATCTTCCACTAACTCACTTTCGGCATCATTAATCTCCGGTTCAAATTTACTACCATCGGTTTTCAAAGGTTCCTCAACCTTTTCATCTAATGAAGGCTGCGTATTTTCCACAGACATATCCTGTGATTTACCCTGATCTAAAAATTCCTTCATACTTTCTGCTAATTCTTTTTGAAGATTGATCGTATTATACTGACTGACATCCACTGTTTTCACTTGAATATCAATCTCTTCTTTTGCCGGCATTTCCTTAGTACTGTCTGTAAGAATATTTTCTTCTAAACTAAACTCATCATCTTCTTCGTCTTCCGTCTCCTCGCCGGCTTTTTCCATAATCGATTGCTGGTCAGCCATATATTCTGACTGGATAAATCCACCAGTTAATTTCATCTGATCATACTTGGCCTGTTGATCAGCGTTAAGAGGTTCATGCAGCATTTTAAGCTCTAATGCTTTTAAAACATGCCTGCCCTCTCCAAACCATAAAAACATTTCATCGCATTCTTCAATACATTTTGAAGCAAGCCCCACACGATGATATAAATACGCAAGTTCATATGCCCATTTCTCACGGTAATCTCTCTGTTTCAGTTCTTCTAATACTTCAATTCTTTCTTCTAAGCTGACTTCCTGGGCTTCGTATAATTTATACAAAAGAACGTATCTTCCACTATCCTTTGGCGCTAACTGTACAAACTCCTTATAATATTCAAGTGCCTGAACAAGCTCTCCTAATTTAATAGAAAGTTCACACAAAGAATAGACAATAAGACGTCCTCCCGTATGCTTTTCATATGCAAGAAGGAGAATATCCTTACTGTCTTCGTATCTTCTGTTAATTTTATATAAATCACTAATGGTGCATAGCATCATAACGCTTTTTACCCTGCGCCAGTCAATTGAATCTGCTATTTTAACCGCTTCGGCATATTCCCCTTCTGAAATCAGGGATTTAATTTCATCCGCACGTACTTTATATTCATATTTATCCAAGGATGCCACCTCATATTTTGCCCTAAAGCATACTTATCCTATTTTCATTTTTTAAGTTTACCATATGCTATTTCATCTGTCAAAAAATATGGAAAAAAACCTCAATATATGGTCATGTTTTGGGATTTTTACCCATATATCTTGTAGTTGTCCAAAAAGAAAGCCTGCTTTACAAAATGTTGCTAAGATGCGCAAATTGTTCTAAAGTAAGAGCTTCTCCTCTTATAGTCTGGTTGAGCCCCATTTGATCAAGCACACTGCATACATGTTCTCTGGTTACCTTCATTCCGTTTCCTTTTTCATCAACCAATGAAATGGAATTTGTAAGAGCATTTGCAAGGGTTTTTCTCCTTTGATTAAACGCTGCCCTGATAATTGAAAAAAATTTCTTTTCACTTTCTATCTGCACCGGCGGCTCCGTAAATTTGGTTAGACGTATTACTGCACTTCCCACATTTGGCCTGGGGATAAAACAGGAGGGAGATACCTTTAGCATAATTTCCGGTTTGGCATAATACTGTACTGCAAGGCTTAAAGCACCGTAATCCTTTGTTCCAGGCCCCACCTGCATTCTGTCCGCCACTTCCTTCTGCACCATAATTGTAATACTTGATAAAGGCACCTGGCTTTCAAACAACCCCATAATAATGGGTGTGGTAATATAATAAGGCAGATTCGCTACAATTTTTACAGGCCGTCCACTGTTTTTTTCCTGTACCAGCCTGCCTATGTCTAATTTCAAAATATCTTCATTCAGAACCATTACATTTTTATATTCTGAAAGCGTCTCATTTAGAATCGGTATTAAATTTTTATCTATTTCCACTGCAGCAACCCACTTGGCATGTTCTGCAAGGTACTGAGTCATTGTACCAATTCCCGGTCCAATTTCAATAACGCCGTCTTCCCTTGTAATTTCTGCTGCCTCTATAATCTTTTCCAAAATATTAGCATCTATCAAAAAGTTTTGTCCGTATTTTTTTTGAAAATGAAATCCGTACTTGTTTATAACTTCTAATGTTGCTGCGGGCGCCGCTAAATAAGTCATTTTTCAAAACCTTTCTTTCCCATAAAATTCTTTTGCATTCTGCATTGTCTGAGCCAGCACCTCTTCCTTACTGATCTGTTTAATTTCGGACAGCTTTTGTGCCACAAAATCAATATAGGAAGACTGGTTACGCTTTCCACGATAAGGCTCCGGCGCAAGATAAGGGCAGTCTGTCTCTAATAAGATCCTGTTCATAGGAATATATTCTGCCGCTTCTATCAGTTTTCTGGCGTTTTTAAAAGTAAGAACTCCTCCAATGCCAAAATAAAAATCTAAATTAAGAAATTCTGCCGCCATCTCCTTTCCATAAGAATAACAATGAATTACCACCTGCGTCAGCTCTTTTCTTTGTTCTTTTAACAAATCCAAAGTATCTTTTGCCGCATCACGAGAATGCACAATAACCGGTAGTTTTACTTCTCCGGCTATTTGAAGCTGCCTTGCAAACCATTTTTTCTGAACTTCCTTATCCGGATCCTTCCAATAATAATCAAGGCCAATCTCACCTATGGCAGCCACTTTATCACATGACGCCATATCTTTTATCCATTTCATGTGCTTTTCAGACAACATTTGTGAATCTGAAGGATGTACACCCACTGCCGCATAAATAAATGGATATTCTTTTGCAAGGGCAAGTGTTTTTTTAATGGAATCTATGCTGGCACCTACATTTACAATATAATCTATTCCCTGATTGTGAAGACTTTTAAGCAGACCTTCTCTATCGGGATCAAATGCTTCATCGTCATAGTGTGCATGTGTATCAAAAATCATATAAATCCTTTCTTAAAAAAACCTTAAAAATTTTTTAAAAAATACTTGCAAACTAAAAGACATTATACTATAATAACTCTTGCGTTGTAAATTAAACGTTAAATAAATGTCATACGCGTCTTTAGCTCAGTTGGTAGAGCACCTGACTCTTAATCAGGGTGTCCAGGGTTCGAGTCCCTGAAGGTGTACCATATGGCCCGTTGGTCAAGCGGTTAAGACGGCGGCCTCTCACGCCGCAAACATGGGTTCGATTCCCGTACGGGTCACCACCTCTTTATTAAGAGGCGTATAACTGGATAGCGTGTGTTACTGCAAAACAGTAATAGTTGGTGTTGATTAGGGCGAGGGTCCACCCGTTCCCATCCCGAACACGGAAGTTAAGCTCGCTTCTGCCGACAATACTTGGCTGGAGACGGCCCGGGAAGATAGGTAACGCCAACACAAGAGAGGGACAGTCTGAGGACTGTCCCTTTTCTTGCTATGCGCCCATGAAAGAAAAAAGGAGGAGAGACTTGACAGAGCGGGAGAAAATGTGATCGCCTATGGCAATCCCTGCCGCGTGGTGAGGGAAAACAGGAAAAATACATAGAAGGAAAAAGAGATGCCAAGAAACGAAACAGTGGTGTTGACCAACATGTGCATGGTCTACGACAACCAGGGGAATGTTCTGGTGGAGGACCGGCTGGACCCCTCCTGGCCCGGGATTTGCTTCCCAGGGGGCCACGTGGAACCCGGGGAGTCCTTTACCAGGGCGGTGATCCGGGAGGTCTGGGAGGAGACCGGACTGACCATCCAGAAACCCAGACTGTGCGGTCTGAAGCAGTTTCCGGAGGACGATAGGACACGCTATATCGTTATGCTCTATAAAACCAACCAGTTTTCCGGGGAGCTGCGCTCCTCTCGGGAGGGAAGGGTCTTCTGGATCCCCCGGGCAGAGCTGGAGAAGTACAAGCTGCCGGTGAGCTTTGACCAGACCCTCCGGCTCTTTGAGGAGGAGGAGTTGATGGAGCAATACTGCCATTGGGACGGCAGCGTGTACAGGTGGGAGCTCCTCTGATTTTATTATCCCTGGTGTGGACAGTTTCGCGTGCTCATGCGTTCTATAGACAGAGTCAAGAAGGAACGTATGAGACAAGGAGGAATTATCCATGCTATGTAAGACGAGCTTTTTGGAAGAGGACGCCCGCTCTGCTGCTGCCGGCGAGGAGATCTGGGCGCTGTGGTACCGCCAAACTGTGACACAGGAGCGGACCGGCAGGAGGGACGCGCCATGGCACTTAAAAAAGTATCAATCGGCCTGCGCACGGTCAAGACAGCGGCGGGCTATCCTGGCTGCCATGGTTATCGTGGACCAGTTCGGAGCCACCAGCTCGCGGCTGATCTTTGCCATGCTGGGGGCCATGTCCGCCGTACAACCCACCTTCCGGGACTCACTGGAGACCAGCGCAGCCCAGACCGTGGGCGTGGTCTACGGTGCGCTGGCAGGGGTGCTGCTGACCATGCTGCCTGTCAGCCCCCTGACCGCCGTGGGCGTGGGGGTGATCGCTCTGATTACCCTGTACAACACGCTTCATCTCACCGCCTCACCCTCCCTGCCCTGCTTCATCCTGGTGATGATCTGCACGGACACGGAGCTGGCCCCCATCTCCTACGCCCTAGGCCGCATCTGGGATAACGCTATTGGGATGGGCATCAACATGCTGGTCTTTCCCTACGACAACAGCAGGAAAATCCAGGCCACTGTGGAGAGCCTGGACCGGGACCTGCTCCACTTCCTGGAGGACATGTTCGATGGGGATGACCATCTGCCCGGCGCAGACAGCATGAACCGGAAGATTCAGGGGCTGAAAAAGCAGCTGGAGATCTTCGCTAACCAGCGGCTTATCCTCCATCTGCGCCGCCAGCGTCAGGCCTGTGAGCGCAAGGCTGGGGAGCTGATCTCCCATCTGGAGGTGCTGGCCCAGCTGGAGCGGCCCGGCCGGCTCAGTCCGGAGAACCGGCGGCGGCTGGAGGCCGGCGGAGCCGTGGTCCGGGACCCCAGGCCCCTGGACTCGGTGATGGAGCTGGACGTGGTGACCAACTTCCACGTGGACAAAATACTGTCCCTGCGCAGGGAGCTGCTGGAGGCGCTGGAGAGGCATTGAGCCTCTCCAGCGCTTTTTGCGCACGCAGGAGAACCACTGGAACCCTCCGGAGCACCGCTGGGGAGAAGTCAAGAATCACTTGTAACAAAATAGATGTACCTAGATAGGATAATTAAGAAAACCAGGAAAGGGCGGACCACGCAGGGGAAGTCACAGCAGCAGACCAAGAAGGCGGAGTGCCGCGACACCAGTATAGCAGGGCGGCGGGGAAACGCAAGGCGGCTAGGCGTAATAACGCAGCGATAGAGCGTTTGAATTTTGAGGAAAACTGGACAAAACCACGCAGATCAGGGTGTTAGGGGTAGTATTCTGGGACACATCCCATGGTAACACCGACGAGGCGTGGGGACCATTTCAATTCTATTACCTTTGAAAAAAGCTAGGAAAATCGGGGAACATGTGGTAAAATAGGGAGGATGGAGTATATAGACTTAAGGAAAGTAGGGAGCGAAGGACTCAAGGAGATACGCAGGCAGGTCGTACGGCTCAAGAAAATGGGGAAAAAGGGAAAGGAAATTAAGGAATTAACCGGTG
>OFGN01000222.1_pt1 | contig 66729 bp, 56 predicted proteins | sample 1521821 | NCBI WGS metagenome assembly OFGN01 (sample SAMEA3504094, study PRJEB24116) | mouse gut metagenome | biome: mouse gut; feature: mouse-associated habitat; material: faeces | place: Denmark | collected 2011
GACACAAATATCGGGCACTGATTTTCACCGTTATTTCCGCAATGCAGTACTAGTCACAAGTTCCCCTTGTTCCTCTCCTCCGCCATTTGCTCAAGCCGATACATCAGCCAGGAAAGCACCGTAATCGCCGCCGTCTCCGTCCGCAGTATCCGCCTGCCCAGCGTAACCGGTATAACACCTTCCCTTTTTGCCTCCCCGATCTCCTCCGCCTCAAAGCCGCCCTCCGGTCCGATGAAAACAGCGATTCTCTGTCCCGGCTCTGCCGTATCCAGGATTTTTTTTGTTTCAAACATGTTTTCCGCCTGCTCATAAGGGATCAGCTTTACATCCATATCCGCAGCATAGCGTAAAGCCTCCGAAAACCGCATCACCTCGTGCACACGGGGAATAATCCTTCTGCCGCTCTGTTTTGCCGCCGCCTCCGAAATGCCCTGCCATCTTGACACCCTGCTTTTTTGTTTTTTCTCATCCAGCTTTACAACGCAGCGCCTGCACGCCACCGGCACGACTTCAAAGCATCCCAGTTCCACCGCCTTCTGCAGGATCAGTTCCATCTTATCACCCTTGGGCAGCCCCTGAAACAGAAATATTTTCGCAGGCAGTTCCGTATCCTCCTCTTCCACAGACAAAACGCGGCAAGTAATGCCCTCTTCCTCGAGCCTTACTATTTCACACAGATATTTTTTTCCCTCCGCCTCACTGACGGCCGCTATCTTTTCTCCCGCACGCATACGGAGCACATTTTTGATATGATTGACATCCGATCCTGTCATAACGATCTGCCCGCCCTGCACATCGGATGGTTCTATAAAAAATTGGTACATCTTGTTAACCCTTTTTTGCCGTGACGCTCACCCATTCGCCCTGGTATGTTACTTCCAGCACCTGGAGTCCCGCCCTTTCCACCGCTTCCCTGACACACATCTCCTTATCGTCAATAATGCCGGATGTAATATAGATACCACCGGGCTTTAGCTGATTCACTATGACCGGCGTCAGCGGCACCAGCACATCCGCCAGTATGTTGGCCACAACGATATCATAACAGCCATAGCCCACTTTATCCTGCACATCCTTCTCCGTGATGATATTGCCGATGATCAGTTCAAACAACGCCGGGGAAATATGGTTCGCTTCCAGATTTTCCTCCACCGCCGGTACCGCGCAGGGATCAAGATCCGTCCCCACTACCTTTTTTCCTCCATACATCAGCGCCAGGATACCCAAAATACCACTGCCTGTCCCCACATCCAGCAATACCGTCTCCTCTGTCAGATATTTCCTGATCTGACGGATACAGAGCTGCGTCGTCTCGTGCATACCTGTCCCGAAAGCGGTCCCCGGATCGATATGCAGAATTTTCCTGTTATTATCTTCCGGCTTTACCTCCTCCCAGGACGGAATCACCAGAAGGTCATCTATATAAAACTGGTGGAAATACTGTTTCCAGTTGTTGATCCAGTCGATATCCTCGGTCTCATCTACCGTCACTTCTCCCTCGCCGATATCCATAAACTCCCGCAGGCCTTCCAGTTCTTCTTTCACGCGGCTGAGGAGCTTCTCTTCTTCCACATAAATCCTCTCCGCTCCGTCGTCGGATACCGTCTCCTGTTCTGCCGCCTCCGTCCGCGGAAGCAGCAACCTTCCGTCCTCAGTCTCCTCCACAAAAAAACTGAGGTATGCAATGCCGTCATCCTCTTCTGCCGCCGGCATAATATCCACGAACATCTGCTCTTTTTCCAGCGCTGTCAACGGTACTTTATCCTCAATCTGAGCCCCTTCCAGCCCAATATCATAAAGCGTGCTGATAATGATATCTTCCGCTTCCGTTATCGTTTTTATCTTAAATTTCTTCCATTTCATCATAAGCCTCCATTCCGGTTCCGCAGAGTTCCTCCCTGCACTTTTCCCATTTATTTTATACTTTTATACATCACCTGACATCTCTTTTTATAACATGCCACCCCATAAGCATGTATGGTTTCAATTCCATCCTCTATCAGATATTCCGCATAATTTTTTTCTGCTATCTGCCTGACAGCGTCCTCACAGGCCTTTGTAAAAGCGCCGTTCTCCGCATATTTTACTTCCAGAATACAGCCGGTTTTTTCTTTCCGCATCTCCCTCTTTTAACGAATCGCAAAGCATTTGCCGGCTTTTTTCGTCCCTTTCGGCATGATCCTTAAACCAGCCGAGAATCTTTTCTTCATATATCTCCCTGATCTCACGATTAGGTATCTTTAATCTGCTGAACCCACTTTCCGTTTTTCCTGTCTCCGTCAGATATCCCGTGGCAAGCATTACGCTCCACAGATAAGTTTCCTTCACATCCTTATTCGCATGATCAAAATCCGTATATGTCAACTCCGGCATAAGTTTCTTTTCTACCGCTTCATCAGAAATTAACATTCCCAGTTCATCCTTTGTTGTTACCCCCACATCCGACAATATATTCTGAATAATAGAATTACTGCTGCTGTTAATCCAGTAAGACTCAGGTTTTGCATTCTTTGAAGCCCGTAATTTTCTCAGATAATTTACCACATCCCAGGGACAGTAAACTTCCGTATCCCCAAATTGATATCCGTCATACCATTCTTTCATAACCTCATACGATTCTGAGACACCATAATAATGCAGCATATCCTTCACTTCTTCATCCGTAAAACCAAAATATTTTGAAAACTCCATATCGGATACGGAATATACCGCAAATTTGTTAAGCCCTGTAAAAATACTTTCCCTGGCAATTCTCAAACACCCTGTCAGTACCGCAAAATACAGATAATCATTTGATTTCAGTGCAGCTCCAAGCAATCCCCTGACCGCACTGACCATTTCATCATAATAGCCATTTTCATAAGCTTTATCCAACGGTACATCGTACTCATCGATCAGCAAAATAACTCTTTGTCCATAATGTTTATATAAAAAACCGGAAAACAGTCTCAGACTGTCCGTCAGTTCCGCAATATCCTCATATCTGCCCCACAGCATTTTCTCCAATTGTACCCTGTCATACTCTGATAATTTTTTACTTTCAGGCAGTTTTGCTTTTTCCGCAACTCTCCGAATTTCCATTGTAACCGCATTTTTAAGCGCATAATATGCGGTTTTCAATTCTCTTCCTTCCACATTCTTTAAAGTAATAGAAATAACCGGATACCTCCCCATATGGTCCGCACACAGCTTTTCTTCTCTCGATATGGCAAGCCCCTCAAAAACTTCCTTATCCGTACCTGTTTCAAAAAAGTTCTTTATCATACTCATATTAAAAGATTTTCCGAAACGTCTCGGACGTGTAAATAAATTTACTTTTCCACGATTTTCAAGCAGTTCTTTTATGAATCCCGTTTTATCAACATAGTAGAGGTTTTCTTTTTTATATCTTCAAAATGTTCCATGCCGATTTCCAGCCTTTTTAATTCCTCAGCCATCTTCCACCTCTTCCTTCCGTCTGCAGACCGCCCTGTACCCCGCCCGGAGATCTGCCGTTCCCGGTAATTATCCGCAGATGCCTTCGCCTGTATAGAATATCATATATCCCCCTTAAAAAGAAGCCGCCTGCTAAAATTGTCAAGAAAATTTTTTATTTTTACCTCTTGACACTCTTATTGTATTATTGTATTATTCACTTAATACAGTAATACATCTTATGTGATGCGCATTGTATTACGGATAATATCAGCAACACAACTGATACTATAAGCAACATGACAGCAACATAATAACAAACAGCGCCAACACGCAGAAAGGAGCATCAAACATTGGAAGGTACTCAGAATAATAAACACCCTGCAGACAAATGGAACCTGACATCGGACCGACCGGTCTTTATCCAGATCATGGAGAAATTAAAACTGGACATCGTTACCAGAAACTATCTGCCCGGCGATAAGCTTCCCTCGGTCAGGGATCTTGCCGGCGAAGCGGCAGTGAATCCCAATACCATGCAGCGTGCCTTCTCGGAGCTGGAAAGAGAAGGACTGGTCTACACCCAGCGCACAAACGGACGATTTATTACGGAGGATTTAAACTTGATTGATCAATTAAAACAACAGATGGCTCTCGACGCCATTTCCGGATTTCTAAAAAGTATGCGACAGCTCGGCTTCTCCGGAGAAGATACGCTGCGGCTGTTAAAAGAGGCTTTAAAGGAGGAGACAGCATGAATACCCTGGTAACCTGTAAAGAACTGACAAAGGCATACGGCAAAAAGACCGCCTTAAACCGCGTCAGCCTTGAAATAGAAAGCGGCCATATCATCGGACTGCTCGGGCCTAACGGCAGCGGAAAGACCACTTTGATCAAACTGCTAAACGGACTGCTCACCCCCACATCCGGTGAGATCTATGTCAAAAAACTGCCCGTGGGCATCGAAAGCAAAAAGATCATTTCCTACCTGCCGGACCAGACCTATTTAAATATGAACAACACCGTAAAGGAAGTCATCGATTATTTCAGCGCTTTCTATGCTGATTTTGAAGCGGAACGCGCGTATGGGATGCTGGATTCTCTCCATATCAGCCCGAAGGACCGTCTGAAAACCATGTCCAAGGGTACAAAGGAAAAAGTACAGCTTATCCTTGTGATGAGCAGACGGGCGGAATTATATGTTCTGGACGAACCGATCGCCGGTGTCGATCCCGCCACAAGGGACTATATTTTGCAGACTATTCTGACTAATTATGATCCCGGCGCTTCTATTTTAATTTCGACCCATCTGATTTCCGATATCGAAAATATTCTGGATCAGGTGATATTTATCAAAGATGGGGCGATCTGTCTGCAGGCATCCGTGGATGATATCCGTATGCAGCATCAGAAATCCATCAATGCATTATTCAGGGAGGTATTCAAATGTTAGGGAAACTGATCAAATATGAATTTAAACATACATCGAAAACAATGTTCACTACTTTTGTCGTTCTCGCCTTCGCTACACTTATGGGTTCCATCGCATTGTATCAGGTGGACCGGGGCACGGGCGATAAAGGAACTTTTTTAGAGATCATCAGCGCGGCCATGCTTGTCCTTTATTTTATCGCCATTATCGGTATTTACTGCGTAGATTTTATCTATCTCTGTTATCATTACCATAAAACCATGTATTCTTCACAGGGATATCTTACCCATACATTGCCGGTCTCTCCCACCGCAGTTTTTAACGTGAAGATTCTGACAGCTTTTATCTGGATGCTGGCCTCTACCGCTTTATCAACGCTTTCCGTGCTGATTCTTCTGCAGGCAGGCTCCGGCGGTGAGTTTTTCAGGGCATTTGCTGAATTTGCATGGGATGACTTTACCAGGACTGTAAAAGATCTGTTTGGTATATCCGCCGGCCATCTGATCTTTATATGTATTGTGACTACCCTCCTCAGTATACTCTGGTATATTATGTGGGTTGCCGCCAGCATGGCAATCGGCCAGCTTTTCCAGGGCAGCCGCATGGGGTTCAGTATTCTCGCCGGTTTTTGCATCTACATGATAAACCAGATTGCCGGCACAGCTTATATGGCAGTTTTCAGCTACCCCCTTAACGATTTACTGAACGGGAACCTGAAGCCCTTTATGAATCATGTGATAGGCGGCAGTATCGGTATAAGTGCAGTGCTCCTTGTTATTTTGTATGTGATATGCATTTATATCAATAAAAAAAGACTGAATCTGGAATAAGATAAGGCGGGGCCGACGCCCCGCCCGCCTTTTCATTGTATTTACCGAAGCAGACTGCTGTCTCCCCATTCATACGCCAGATCAAAAGACTGATGGTCATCCCATCTTTGGGTGGACATAAGATATTGATTGGGCACCGGAACGCCTGCATCCATATCATTCCATGTTACGTCGATATGATATGCCACACCGTCAATATAAACCTCATTCCATGCATGCTTCAGGCTTTTGCTGACAACTTTATTGCACGGAATCCCGAGCATACCTGCCATATTCAAAAATGCATCCGCATAATTATAGCACACCCCTATCCCGTAATGAAGCGACATCTCCCCATATCTGCCCGGTTCAAGCGCCCCGGATGCCAGCAATTTATATTCCAGTCCATCCGGCCGTCCTTTCCAGCCCTCCAGATCATATCTGATCTTATTACAAAGATAATTATTGATTGCCACACATTTGTCATAGTCGGACATCTCATTTGTAATTCCCGCTTCATCAATGGCATTTAAATAGACCGCCGGCCATTCTATCACGGTTCCGTTTATCATATCCGTACAATCCCAGCCATAAACAACCACGCCGCCCGGCGTTATCTGGCTGGGAATAAGCGTACTTCTTATCTGCGCATTCGTCAGACCGCTGGTCAGAGCCCCCGGAATCACAACACTTACGGGTACATCCCCGAACTGATAATCCGGACCATAAACAGGACTTGCCGTATAATAAACCGCAAAATTCCCGCTTGCATCAAGTCCGATCACCGCTCCGGCTGCTATAAGCTCTTCAACGGAGCCGGCAGAACCCTCTTTTGCATATACCGGCAGGCCTGTACTTAACATCATTACCGCAGCCATCACCATGGCAATCAGTTTCCCTGTTTTTTTCTTCATGACCGAATCACCCCCATTTTGATTTTGTTTTGTTATGATATATAGAGCAGAAAAAGGAAACTGTTCTTAAAACAGTTTCCTTTTTCTTCGTTTACCTTTTTCTCCGCTCTCCGCGCTCTTTTCTTCACTTGCCTGTTTTGCGGCATTCAGAGAATTCCCTGTCAATTCGTCGAATTTTCTGAGCAGTTCCTTCGCCTCCGAAGAAAGTTTCTCCGGCGTCTGGATCACCAAGGTCACATAGTGGTCCCCTCTTACTTCCTTATTCCGAAGCGTGGGCACGCCCTTTCCTTTCAGACGCACTTTTGTATCGGTCTGAGTGCCCGCTTTCACCTCATAGGCTACTCTGCCGTCCACCGTATCAACAAGCACCTCACCGCCTAATGCAGCCACCGCATAGGATACCGGTACGGTAGAGAATATGTTATAGTCCTGACGGCGGAAGATCGGATGGCGTCCTACGACAACCTCCACCAAAACGTCTCCTCTTGGTCCGCCGTTTACACCCGGTTCTCCAAGCCCGCTCTTACGGATACACTGCCCGTTATCAATACCTGCCGGAATATCCATGGCGAATTTTTTCCGCATCGGTACATAGCCGGAACCATGGCAGTCCTGGCATCTCTCTTTGATGATCTTACCCGTGCCGCGGCAATCAGGACAGGTCTGAATATTTCTGACCGTGCCGAAGAAGGACTGGGAAGTCATTACCACCTGTCCCTTACCTCCGCACTTCGAGCAGGTTTCCGGGCTTGTTCCGGGTTTCGCCCCGCTCCCGCGGCAGGTCTTACATTCTTCCTTCACACTCAGTTCCAGTTCTTTTGTGCAGCCAAAAACCGCTTCATCAAAACTGATACGCACCGAAGTACGAATATTTGCTCCCTGCATCGGTCCGTTGCCGCCGCCGCGCCTGCTTCTGCCGCCGCCGAAAAGGTCCCCGAAAATATCTCCGAAGATATCCGTAAAATCCATACCGCTGAAATCAAAGCCTCCGGCACCGCCCGCTCCGTCAAAGGCCGCATGCCCGAACTGGTCATACTGCCGCCGCTTCTCAGGATCGCTGAGTACCGCATAAGCCTCCGAAGCTTCCTTAAATTTCTTTTCTGCGTCAGCATCACCCGGATTCATATCCGGGTGATATTTCTTTGCAAGTACTCTGTATGCTTTTTTCAGTGTCGCTTCATCGGCGTTTTTATCTACGCCAAGCACCTCATAATAATCTCTTTTCTGTTCAGCCATGACGCTCTTTTAAACCTCTCTGAAATCTCCGTCTACCACATCATCCTGAGGCGCGCTGCCCGCATCAGATGCACCTGCGTCAGCCTGACCGGTGAAACCGCTCATATCCGGACCTGCCGCTCCCTGTGCTCCCTGCATGTTCTCGTACATCTTTGTGAACAGAGCCTGTGCATCATTCATCAGTTTCTCTTTTGCAGCTTTCAGCGCATCCAGATCACTGTCGGACATATCCGTCTGGTCTTTTGTCCTCTCCAGAATATCTTTTACCGCTTTGATATCATCTTCCACAGTCGCCTTCTGGGACGCATCGATCTTATCTCCAACTTCGCCGAGCGCCTTTTCCGTCTGGAATACGAAGGAATCCGCATCATTTCTTGTATCGATCGCTTCTTTTCTCTTCTTATCCTGAGCTTCAAACTCCGCCGCTTCCTTTACCGCTCTGTCAATATCATCATCAGACATGTTGGAGCCTGCGGTAATTGTAATATGCTGCTCTTTACCTGTTCCCAGATCCTTCGCGGATACGTTTACGATACCGTTTGCATCAATATCGAAAGTAACTTCGATCTGAGGCACGCCGCGCATTGCGGGAGGAATCCCATCCAGTCTGAACTGGCCGAGAGATTTGTTGTCCTTCGCGAACTGTCTCTCTCCCTGCAGTACATTGATGTCTACTGCCGTCTGGTTATCCGCAGCGGTGGAGAATACCTGGCTCTTCTTGGTCGGGATCGTTGTATTTCTCTCGATCAGCCTTGTTGCCACACCGCCCATGGTCTCGATGGAAAGAGACAGCGGAGTAACGTCCAGAAGAAGGATATCACCTGCGCCCGCATCGCCTGCAAGCTTACCGCCCTGTACGGATGCACCGATTGCCACGCACTCATCCGGATTCAGGGATTTGTTGGGCTCTTTTCCTGTGAGCTGTTTTACCTTGTCCTGTACGGCCGGGATTCTTGTGGAACCGCCCACCAGCAATACCTTCCCCAGATCGGAATTGGTAAGCCCCGCATCCTTCATTGCGTTCTGTACCGGAATTGCCGTTCTCTCCACAAGGTCATGTGTCAGTTCATCGAATTTTGCTCTGGTCAGATTCATATCAAAGTGCTTCGGTCCTTCTGCCGTAGCTGTGATGAAAGGCAGATTGATATTTGTGGTTGTCGCGGAAGATAACTCTTTCTTCGCTTTCTCAGCAGCCTCTTTCAGTCTCTGCAGCGCCATCTTATCATTCGACAGATCAACGCCCTCCGCTTTCTTAAATTCACTGATCATATAATCCGTGATCTTCTGGTCGAAGTCATCACCACCCAAATGCGTATCACCGTTTGTAGCAAGCACTTCGATTACGCCGTCCCCGATCTCGATGATGGATACGTCAAAGGTACCGCCGCCCAGGTCGTATACCATGATTTTCTGTTCTTTTTCGTTGTCCAGACCATATGCCAGCGCCGCCGCCGTGGGCTCGTTGATGATACGCTTTACTTCAAGTCCGGCAATCTTTCCGGCATCCTTTGTCGCCTGCCTCTGGGCATCGTTGAAATATGCGGGTACCGTGATAACAGCCTCGGAAACGTTCTCTCCAAGATAGCTCTCTGCGTCCGCTTTCAGCTTCTGCAGGATCATAGCGGAAATCTCCTGAGGGGAGTATTTCTTATCGCTGATATTTCTCTTTTTGTCCGTACCCATATCTCTCTTGATAGAAGAGATCGTGTTGTCGGCATTTGTAACCGCCTGACGCTTTGCAGGTTCGCCCACCAGTCTCTCTCCGGTCTTTGCAAATGCCACAACGGAAGGTGTTGTCCTTGCTCCTTCCGTATTTGCGATAACGGTGGGTTTTCCACCTTCCATAACTGCCACGCAGCTGTTTGTTGTACCTAAGTCAATACCAATGATCTTGCTCATAATGTTTCTCCTCCTGACTATAAGAAATGTTTTTATTGTTCTTTATTGTCAATGATACCTGCCGACCAAAAAATTCCTTTTCGTGCGGACACGAAGCACCGAACTTTTTAATCTTCCGGCATCAGCTTACAACCGCTACCATACTGTGTCTTACCACGCCGTCCCGGTAGGTATAGCCCTTCATCATCTCCTGCGCTATGATACCGGATTCATATTCTTCGCTTTCCACCTGCATTACCGCATTGTGGAGATTCGGATCAAACTCTTTTCCGACAGCCTCTATGGGTTTTACACCCAGATTATCAAACTCCGTCAGAATCTGTTTATAGACCATCTGCATTCCTGACGCAAAGGGCGCTTCCTTCTCTTCCTCCGACAGTCCCGAGAGCCCCCTCTCAAAGTTATCCACGATCGGAAGCATTTTCTCAATCACACTTTTCGCTCCCACCTCAAACATCGCCGATTTTTCTTTTTCCGTCCGGTTTCTGAAATTTTCAAATTCCGCAAGCTGGCGTTTTACCTTATCTTCCAGCTCACTGATCTTCTCATTTAAAGCTTCCGTCTTTTTATCTTCTTTACTTTTCTTGCGGAAGCCCTTTTTCTCCTTATCCTTACCCGCCTTATCGTCCTCCGGCATCTTTTCCCCTTCGGCTGCTTTCGCTGCCCCTGCCGGCTCTTCCTGATTCTGGCCCATGTCATCTTCCGGTGCTTTTTCCGCCTCCGCTTCCACAGCCGCCTGCTCTTCCTGCTCAGAAACGGTTTCTTTCAGTTCTTCTTCGGCATTCACCATATCTTTTTCCTTTTCCGCCACGATTCTCATTCCTTTCTGATACATGTCATATAGTAGTTATATATCATATAATAATTATATTTCATATAATAGTTATATTTCATATAACTTATCCATCTGCTTTTTCATGATCTTCAAAGCATCCACAACCTTCTCATAATCCATCCGCTTCGGTCCGATGACGCCTATCGTTCCTTTCATCCCGGAACCCAGTTCATAAGTCGCCGTCACCACGCTGCAGTCTTTCATATTTGCCATCGGCGTCTCCTCCCCGATGTAAACCTGAATGCCCGTATTCTTCTCATCCGTCAGCGTTCCCTGCACCAGTTCCGTAAGCTGTTTCTTTTCCTCAAATGCGGAGATCAGTTCACTGGCACGCTGTCCATCCGAAAGCTCCGGGTAACGAAAAATATTATTGGCACCACTGGTGTAGATCTGAAGGTCGTCATCCGCCCGGATCGCCTCCGCCACCGCATCGATCACACCGCTGACAATCTCGCTGTGAATACCGGCCGTCTGCTTCATGGCGGCTATCATGCCCAGATTAATCTCCTCAATAGACAGGCCGTTCAGGTTCGTATTCAGAAGCATATTGAGCTTTAAGATCGTCTCATCATCCAGTTCATCCTGAACTTCCAGAATATTATTGCGAATAACGTTTCCCTCTACGACGATTACTGCCAAAAGCTGCCTGGCATCCACTCTCGAAAGCTGAATAAATTTCACTTTATTATGATGCACTGTCGGAGCGGAGATCAGTGTGGCGTAATTTGTATTATTAGCGAGAACCCTTGCCACCTGCTTTAAGAGATGCTCCATCTTATCTTCCCTCTCGAGAAGCAGATTTTTCATCTCTTCCACTTCCTTTTCCTTCTCCAGCATCATATTATCCACATACAGGCGATACCCCTTATCCGAAGGAATCCGCCCCGCCGAAGTATGAGGCTGCAGGATATATCCCAATTCCTCTAAATCCGCCATCTCATTACGAATAGTCGCCGAACTTAAGTTTAAATCGGTATATTTGGAGATCGTCCGGCTTCCCACCGGCTCCCCGGTTTCAAGATAGTTGCGGATAACGGCCTGCAGAATTTTCAGTTTTCGATCATCTAATTCCATTGCTGTTATCATCCTCCTACCTTATTTTCCCCATATTCTCCGATAATACCAAAATTTTTCAAATATGGGACTGCACCCCGCTAAATAGTATATGCAGTTTTTTGAATTTGTTAGCACTCAATCAAGCAGAGTGCTAATATCTTCTTACCATAAAATATCACTTAGCCCTCATCATGTCAATTCATTTTTTGAAATTAATTATAAAATATTAATAAATAAGGCGGAAAGCCTTTTGATAACAGCCTTCCGCCTACCATATCACCTATAAAAAAATCTCCCTGTTCTCATTCGGAATCTTTTTTACCGATACGATGCCGCATTCCACCTCAGTTCATTCTTAAAGTTCCTGATCGTCGTATCTGCGTCAATAATCACGCTCTCGATTCCCATCGCATCCGCCCAGTCAGCCATCTGTTCAGAAGTAAGATCATAGGAAAACGCCGTATGATGTGCGCCGCCCGCCAGTATCCACGCTTCGGCGCCCGTATACAGGTTCGGCTTCGGCTCCCAGAAATTGGTTGCTACCGGAAGCTTCGGCATCGGCTTCTCCACCTTCTTACAGTCCACTTCATTGATGATCAGACGGAATCTTGTCCCCAGATCCACCAGTGACGTTGCAATACCCGTTCCCTCTTTGGACGTAAATACGAGCCTTGCCGGATCTTCCCGATCTCCCATCGACAGGGGCTGACACTTAATACTGATGGGGCCTTCCGCGATAGACGGACAGATCTCCAGCATATGAGCCTGCAAAATACCTTCCTTACCTTTTACCAGATTATAAGTATAATCTTCCAACATGGAAGTTCCCTTAGCATCCTTCATACCACTTGTCATCAGCTTCATAATGCGTACCATTGCCGCCACTTTCCAGTCGCCCTCCGCACCGAAACCATAGCCTTTTTCTTCCAGTCTCTGAATCGCAAGCCCCGGAAGCTGCTTTAAAGCACCCAGATCGCCAAAGTGCGTTACGATCGCCTGATAATTTTTCTCCTCCAGAAAACGTTCAAAGCCGATCTCAATCTGTGCCTGTACCGCCACATGACGCCTGAATTCCGCGGGATCTCTGCCTTCCAACAGGATCTCATATTTATCATAATATTCATCCACCAACGCATTGGTATCGGATTCGGACACCGCGCCTACCGCTTCGGCAATTTCATTTACAGGATAGGTATCTACCTCCCAGCCAAACTTAAGCTGTGCTTCCACTTTGTCGCCTTCTGTCACTGCCACGTTCCTCATATTGTCAGCGACACGCATCACCCTCACATGACTGCTTTCGATCACGCCTATGGCTGTCCGCATCCAGGAAGCAATCCGCTCCTGTACTCTTTTGTCGGACCAGTGTCCCATAACTACCTTTCTCTCAATTCCCATGCGGCTTACGATATGTCCGTATTCTCTGTCTCCGTGGGCAGCCTGATTCTCATTCATAAAGTCCATGTCGATCGTATCATAGGGAATTTCCTCATTAAACTGCGTGTGTAAATGAAGAAGCGGTTTTCTGTATTCCTGCAGTCCCAGAATCCAGGACTTCGCCGGAGAAAACGTATGCATCCATGTGATAACGCCTGCGCACTCTTCCTCCGTATTCGCCTCATTGAAAGTTCTTCTGATCAGCTCATTTGTAATCAGCGTAGGCTTCCAGACAACCTCGAAGGGAAGAACCCCCGACTTATTCAGTTCTTCCACAATGATCTGTGAATGCTTTGCCACTTTTTTCAGGCACTCATCCCCATAAAGATCCTGTGAGCCGGTGCAAAACCAAAATTTGTAATTCTTTACTGCTTTCATCGATTATCCTCCATAATCTGTTATCCGCATCTCTCCCGGGACGTAAAGCAGCGGGAGAGATGCGCACTTCTGGTTTTGCCATCCTTCTGCCTTACCTGTTTCTATTCTTCTGCACCTTTCATTATAAACAACCTCTTATCATTAATCAATCATTTCCGCATCCAAAATCCGAATCATAGTATTGACCGCAGAGTGAACCGGTACCGCACTTTTACTTTTCTTTCCACCCCGCATACAACGTTATGGATTCCGTCACCACATCTACCTCCGGATCAAAGGGCATCGTCCCCGCCGAGTCCAGATACCAGCCGTCAAACTCAAATCCCTCTCTGGTCGGTTCCTCCGGCGCTTCCATCAGTTCTCCATGCATAATCCCGCTCTGCATCTCCACCGGTGTCCCGCCCTGTGTATCAAATGTGACGCGGAAACCTCCCTTTGCTATGGCAAAAGCCATACAACCGATCAGCGCAATGACCAGCACCACAATAATAATATTAAGCGTCCTGACAGAAATTTTTACTTTACTGTAAAGCCCCCGAAGCTGCCGGGGCTCCTGCTCCTTTGTCTCCTGTCTCAATTCCTCCATTCTACCTCCATCTGCCTGCTTTCACTCTATACAAAATGCATCCCGCAGGAGCAAAACAGGGAGATAATAAACTTATCTCCCTGAAAATCATCCTCTGGCAATTCTTATTTCTTTACAAGATATTTCCGCATATCAATTGCGCAGGCGATCAGAATGATCAAACCTTTAATGATGTAAAGCATATTCGCGTCAACCGCCAGGAAGTTCAGACCGGTAAAGATGATCTGCAGAAGCAGAACACCCACCACGATACCGCTGATACGTCCGATACCGCCTACGAAAGATACACCGCCGATAACGCAGGCTGCGATCGCGTCACACTCATAGTTCAGACCGGTATTTGCGTTAGCCGAAGCAATACGCGCGCCATCCAGGAAACCGGTAACGGCATACATCATACCTGCCAGAACGAATACCATGATGATTGTTCTTGATACGTTAACGCCGGATACGTTCGCTGCCTCCTCGTTAGAGCCCACCGCAAACATGTTTTTACCGAAAGTTGTCTTATTCCAGACTACCCACATAAGAATAACCAATATGATACTGTAAAGGACATACTTAGGCACCGCCACGGAACCGGTTGCCGTAGGGATACTGAACAACGTACCCGTAATCAGGGAACGGTATTCATCTGTCAGTCCGCTCAGTGTCTGACCATTGTTTGTACCCTTCATCAGATACATCAGAATAATACCATATACGATAAGCTGTGTGGATAATGTTACAATAAACGGATGCAGTTTAAATTTTGCCACACTGAAACCATTTACCAGTCCTACAAGTCCGCCGGCTATAATGATCATAAGAAGGACTACGATAATCGGCGGCGCACTCTGCATATCCGGAAATACCTTAAAGGTAGTGGTCAATAAAGATGCCGAAATACAGGCTGTCAGACCAACCACACGCCCTGCGGAAATATCCGTACCTGTCAGTACGATACAGCCGCCTATGCCAAGCGCTATCGGCAGTTTCGCCGCCGTCAGCGAAATTACGTTCACAATAGAAGGAAGCTTTAAAAATGCAGGTACTTTAACGGATATGTAAATAACGGCCAGTATAATAATAATATACATCGCATTATTCAATAGTAAATCGGTAATTTTTTTTGTTTTGTCTTTCGAGGAAAGCTCCTTGAAAGCCTGTTTTTTTGCTTTTAATTTATTTTCAGCCACGCTCTCTCCCTCCTTATGCGTACTTTGCAGCCAATGTCATGATCTCTTCCTGTGACGTTTCTTTCGCACCAACTTCTCCGGATAAACGTCCTCCGGACATTACCAGGATCCTGTCACATACCCCTAACAGCTCCGGCATCTCCGAAGAAACCATGATGATTGTTTTTCCCTGCTTTGCCAGATCCAGAATCAACTGATAGATCTCATACTTTGCACCTACGTCAATACCCCTTGTAGGTTCATCCAGAAGAAGTACCTCCGGATCTGTCAGCAGCCATCTTGCCAGAATAACCTTCTGCTGGTTACCGCCGGACAGAGATCTGATCTGCGTTTTCTGGCTGGGAGTCTTTGTTCTCATGGCATTGATGCCCCACTCTGTCGATTCACTCATCAGTTTGTCACTGAGAAAAGGTCCCTTTTTATATTTGGGAAGACTGGATATCGTTGTATTCGCCTGAATATCACGAATCCCAAAAATACCCGTGGCACGTCTCTCCTCCGTCAGCATGGCAAATTTATTCGCCAGTGACTCTCTGGCATTCCGGTTCATCACCCGTTTGCCGTGCAGATAAATCTCGCCCTCTTTTCTCGTAGCAATGCCGAAAATATTTTCCAGAAGTTCCGTTCGTCCGGAACCGTCAAGTCCCGCCACACCGAGAACCTCTCCTGCCCTCGCCTCAAAAGTAACATCTCTCAGCAGAGAATACTGTGCCGTCAGATTCTTCACCTGCAAAATAGGCTCTCCAACCGCATTATCCTTCTCGGGATAACGGTTTGTCAGTTCACGCCCTACCATCAGACGGATGATCTCATTCATCGTCAGTTCTTTCGCAGGACGGGTTGCTACCCACTGCCCGTCACGCATGATCGTCACTTCATCCGATATCCGCAGAATTTCTTCCATCTTATGAGAAATGTAGATAATACCGCATCCACGGTCCCGAAGCATATTGATGATCCGGAACAGGTGCTCTACCTCTTCCTCGGTCAGAGAAGATGTGGGCTCATCAAAAACAATTACTTTGGAATGAAAAGATACCGCCTTGGCAATCTCTACCATCTGCCGCTGAGATACCGGCATCCTGCTCATGACTGTTCTGGGATCTACATGGACGTCCAGTTCCTCAAAAACCTTTGTCGTGGCATCATACATTTTCTTTTCACTGGTCAGCGGACACCATTTTGAAATTTTCGGAAAACGCCCCAGCCACATATTATCCATTACATTTCGCTTCAGCGCCTGATTCAGTTCCTGGTGCACCATTGCCACACCATTTTCCAGAGCCTCCTTGGAGGTCCTGAAATTAATCTCCTGCCCCTCAAGATAAATGTGGCCGCTGTCTTTGTTATACACCCCGAACAGGCATTTCATCAGCGTTGACTTTCCGGCTCCGTTTTCCCCCATCAGAGCATGTACCGTACCTGCTTTCACGGTGAGGTTTACGTTGTCAAGCGCTTTTACGCCGGGAAATTCTTTACAGATCCCTTCCATTCTCAGGAGCACATTTTTGTTGTCAGACGATGTTGTCTGTTTTTCCAAATCATCTCACCTCCGTTTTAAAAGCTGTTTTTCATTTGATAAAAGAGTCCGGGCTTGCCGGACTCTTTTTCTATGACCACACACACAATGTACGGCCACAAAATTTCTGACTTCTGGTCGGAAGATCCTGTTCCTTATTCACCTGTGTATGTAGCGTAAGGAATATTTACACGCCATGTTCCCACAACGTTGTCTGCCTCAACATCCGCAAATTTGTCTGCGCCGCCCTGGAAGTTCTGAGCGATCTGAGCGATGGTATTCGCCATACCTTCCGCATCCTGCTTGATTGTACCGATCATGCTGCCTGCTGCAATAGCATCTTTCGCAGCGTCAGTAGCATCTACGCCGAATACCGGAATAACGGTAGCGCCTTCCTTGTTGTAGCCTGCATTCTGCAGAGCCGTAACGGAACCGATTGCCATTTCATCGTTGTTTGCGATAACAAGCTCGATCATGTTGTTGTTTGCTTCGCTGTACTGAGAAAGTGCTGTCTGCAGGTAATCCGTAGCTGCTGCTGCGGACCATGCGCCGCCCTGGTCTACCAGGTACTTATTGCTGTTTGCGCTGTCATAGAAAGAAAGTGCTTCCTTACCTGCTGCTGTCAGGATAGCGTCCGCATCTTCAACACCGTACTGTGTACGAGCGTCAGCTTCCGCATTACCTTCCTGTCCCTTGAACATAACATAAGAGATCACGCCGTCGCCGTTCAAGTCAATCGTATCGTAATTCTCAAGAACATAATTACCGATCATTTCACCCTGCATGTGGCCTGCCATCTCATAATCCGTACCTACAAATACAGCATTGTCGTAAGTGGTAACCACTTCTTCGCTTACGGAACGGTTAAAGAAGATAACCGGAACGTTTGCTGCGGTTGCCTTTTCGATAATGTTCTTTGTTGTGTCGTCGGAACCCGTATCTACCTGGTTCACTACCAGAACTTTCGCACCCTGAGCGATTGCAGTATCAATCTGCTCTGTCTGGGTTGTCTGGCTGTTGTTGCTGTCGTAGTCCTGATAAGCAACGCCTGCCGCATCAAAAGCTGCGTCCAGTGCGGAACGTACGCTGGAGATATAGGTATCACCGTAGGTGTAGTAGAATACCGCTACGGAACCGCCCTCTGCTGCCGGAGCTTCCGCTTCCTCAGCCGGAGCCTCTGCCTCTTCTGCCGGTGCTTCTTCAGCCGGAGCCTCTGTCTCTGCTGCTGCAGGAGCATCTGCTGCGCTGTTACCGCAAGCTACCAGGCTGGCAACTGTCATTGCGGCAACTAATAATAACGCAATTTTTTTCTTCATGGTTTTTCCTCCCTTTATTCTGCTCATTTTTGAGCGTTTTTTTTGTTTGAGCAGCATAAATATACAATGATTTGTACATTATGACCACTCATGAAACCATTATAGTGTAATTTATGACCGTTTTCAATAAGAAATTCTTTGATAATCTATAATTTTTTTCTATTTTTTGATCATTCTCCCAGATCACGTATCAATATCTCCTGAGGTGCCCAGTAATAAGTTCCATCCACCAGAGGATATTCCCGGGGAAGTTCCTCCCCCATGGCGCGGCTTGCCGCCAGTTCCAAAATAGCATTGGCATAGGTCTCTTTATTCGCGGACACCGTACCTAAGAGCCGGTCGCTCTCCACCGCCTCAATTCCCGGCGTGGTACCGTCTATCCCCACCACATTCACCCCGGTGATTCCCGCCCGCTCCAACGCATCCACGGCGCCCAGCGCCATATCATCATTGTTGCTTACCACAAGCTCTATCTTATCCGGATAAGCACCGAGCCATTGTTCCATTAAGGCGGATGCCTGGCTCCGCTCCCAATTGGCTATGCCGCCGGTGATCTTTTCGATGGGCACGCCTCCGTCCTTCAGCGTCCGAATCGACCATTCCGTGCGGATCAGAGAATCCTGGTGGCTGCTCTCTCCCTCCAGCAGCACATAACTGACCACCCCGTCATCATTCAGATCCACCGCAGACGGCTTCTCCCGATAGAGATCTACCACCATTTTTCCCTGATTGACCGCCGTCTCTTTCGCATCCAGCCCCACATAATAGAGCTGGTCCCAGCGGTTCATATCCTCCTCCACCGGCTGCCTGTTAAAAAATACCACCGGCACCTCCGCATTCATCGCCTTATCTATGATTACGGAAGCATCCATGCGGTCCACCGGATTGACGCACAGTACGTCACACCCCAGGGAAATAAATCTGTCCACCTGATTATTCTGGGTATTCTGGCTTCCCTTTGCGTCCTGAATGTCCAGCGTCACCTTGATCCCCTTCTCCCGCTCATATTCTTTTGCCTTTTCCTCCAGCTCATTTCGGATATTGTTGATAAAAATATCATCGCCTCTGTACAGACTGATCCCGATGCGAATGGAATTTTTCTTCTCTTCCTCCCCTGCTCCCTGACACCCCGTAAGGACCATACAGACGCCAAGCAGCACAGCCAGTATCTTTCCGCAGATAATACAACCGTTATTACCTCTATTCCATAGGAAACAGCATTTTCTCATATTTCGGTTCCCTCAAATCTTTTTTCTCAATATAATAAGCATCCATCACCAGAGGCTCTCCGGTTCCTGATCTCTCCAGCTCCTCTATTGCCCTGCGCACGCTGAAATACCCTCTGCTGAATTCATCCGTCACACAGATTCCCGTGACCACACCGCCATCCAGATCATCCAGAATTGCCGGTGTATTTCCACGTCCGAAAAGTCCCTGCACGCAGCCCGGCTGCACAATATCCTTCTCCAGAATATCCGCCGCCCCGGTCAGGGCTTCCGGGCTTCCGGCCAGGATTGCCGCCTTTCCCCCGGGCTGAGCCTCCAGTATTTCCCTGTAGCCTTCCTCCCCATCCGGCCGTACTCTCCAAAAACGAAAACCGCCCTCTTCCAATACGCTTTCCGCTCCTTCCAGAAAGTTCCGGGTTGCCATATCTTTCTCATGCTCATCAGCCAGTATGAATACCGGACAATCTGCGGGAATGCGCTTTTTCATCTCTTCCGCAAGCCTCTCCCCCATCTGTCGGTAATCGACAACAACCATACCGTCCGCCTTTTCCTCCGCTCCTCCCGTACCAAGGAGCACTATCGGCGCATTCCCCTGTTTACCGGATACCGCCGCCATCACCTTTTCATCCACAGGAGCCACTATCAGCGCATCCGCGCCGTCCTGCTGCTCCCGATGAATCAAATCAATCTGCTGCCCTGCATGCAGTTCCTCATAAAGCGTGATAAAACGCACATCCGCGTTGCATTCCACCGCGGCCTGATCCATTCCCTTGCGGAAATTTCCATAATTATCATCCCCGGCAGCCTCGATGATCACCGCCACCTGATAAATCTCATTCTCCGGCTCTCTGATAATCAGATCCGTAGAGCACATCAAAAATAATATTACCAGAAATATCATGTAGAGAGCCGCCAGTATTTTACCCCTTTTTCCGATCATGTCCGCTCCTTCTCCATGGTTTCCGTATATATTTCCGCAGGCAGATGACAGCGGATCGCAGTCCCCTCATCCGGTTCGGACCAGATCTCAAGACCGTAATCCTCCCCGAAATACAATCTGATCCGTTCGTTCACATTTTTAACGCCGATCCCCGAACCTCTGCGGGAGGATACATGGGTCTTTTCACTGAGCAGGCTCTCCACCTGTTCCTGCGTCATGCCAAGGCCGTTATCCCATATCTCAAAAAGCAGGTTGTTCCCCTCCCTGCGCACCTCTATATGAATCTCGCCATCTCCGTCCATAAACTCCATACCATGATAAATAGCATTTTCCACAAGGGGCTGCATCATCAATTTCAGGCAGGCCAGATCCTTCACTTCCTCCTCCGCATGAATCTCATACAGAAACTTGTTTTTAAACCGCATCTGCTGGATCGTCAGATAATTGCGGACGTGTTCCAGCTCATCGCGTACCGGAATAATACTCTTCCCCCTGCTGAGACTGATCCTGAAAAATCTTGCCAGCGCCGTCACCACCTTGACCGCCTCCTGCTTCTGCTCATTCTCAATCATCCATACGATAATATCCAGTGTATTATATAGAAAGTGCGGATTAATCTGGGACTGCAGGGTATCAAACTCACTCCTTCTCTTTGATTCATGTTCCATCACAATATCCTGCATCAGCGTTTTAATCCGCTTTGCCATATCTCCGATGGAACGCCCCAGGTGCTGAATCTCGTAGGAACCGCCGGTATAAACTTCCGTATCCAGTTCTCCCTCTTCTATTGCATTGACGGATTTCTCCAGTTTCTGAATGGGATTCGTGATACGGGAAGAGATAAACGCGTTGATCAGCACCAGCGCAAACAGAAAAGACGCCGCAACAAATGCCACAAACAGCCTCATTTTCAGATTGCTCAAAGACAGTCCTTTCTCCGGCGTAACGCTCAAAAGCTTCCATCCCGTATATCCCACCGACTTAACGCTCACATTGCGCCGCTCCCCTTCATACTTCTCCTGATAGCTTCCGTCTCTGTATTCCAGCGCAGCCGATATATTTTCTTTCATCTGTCCCGTTTCGATAAGCTGCATCTTCGGATGATAAATCAACTCACCGCCGCTGTCTATCATGTACAGATACCCCTGATTGCCCAGTGAAATATCCTCCAGAATCTGCTGAAGACTGCTGTAGCGGATATCGATCAGCAGAATCCCCTGCTCTGTAGAGGTGCCGTGAGTAATCTCCACGGCCCTCGTCAGAGTAATCACCCATCTGTACTGCTGTTCGCTGTTATCAAAAATATACTGTACATGAGGCGTTGTAAAATGCAGATTATCCGTTCTCTCCAGCGTATCGCCAAACCACTCTTCCTCCGTTACATCCAGTCCTGTTTTCAGCCGTGCCGCCGGCACCGCCTCCAACAGTTCTCCCTCCCTTGACAAAAGAGCGATGTTGGCTATGCTGTCTTTGTTGTTATCATACAGAAGCGTGATCTGGTCGTGAATATCCTCCGCAGACAAATCCGCATTTTTTATCACACCGTAATACAGGCTGTCGGACAGTTTCATAATCGTTCGGAGATAGGAATCCACAGACCGGTTCACCTGGCTTAACACCGCCTGGCTTTCCTCCTGTACCACCGCGGCAAGCTGCCTTGACATCTGCACATAAAGCGCCTCACCGCTGAGCAGCATCGCTATCAGGGCGCTGACCGTAAAATAAATAAATATCGTATACCGGATACTGATCCTTTTCCAGAACCCGCCCCAAGTTCTTTTACCCATTTCCTTTGGTTCCCCTGTATTTTGTGGGCGACACCCCGTACCGTTTTTTGAATACATAGCTGAAATAATTCTGTTCCTGATAGCCCACCTTCTCAGCAATCTTATACGTCTTATCATCCGTCTTTTCCAGAAGTTCCTCCGCTTTCTGCAGGCGTACTTCCGTCAGATAATTGATATAGGTCTGCCCTGTCTCTTTTTTAAACACCGTGGAAAAATAAGCCGGGCTCATATGCAGATGCCGGCAGAGCATGTCCACGGAAAGTTCCGGATCAGAATAGTTTTCCTGAATATATGATTTCGCCTCCAGAATCACTTTTCTTGTGGTATTATCCCGCTCCCGGTTCAGCGCTTCGTTCATACGGCATGCCACGGGAATCAGTTCCTCCGCAAAGGTCTCTTTCCGGCAAATTCCCTGCATGATATCCGCATAGCGCTCCTCGGAGTCAAACATCTCTTCTATATTCAGATCATACTGCTGCATCAGCCTGATCAGACAGTTCACAATGGTCAGCATATAGACCTGGTACTGGCTGGCATGAACTTTTGCATCCTCCATGCGGGCGGTCAGTTCCCGAAACACCTCCATGATCATATCCCCGGTTCCAAACTTGATAGCCGCCGTCAGTTCCGCCTCCTCCTTGACGTCAAACTTCAGCTTTCCGCGGCTCACAGGCTCCACATCATTGATATAAATTACCCTGCCGCCGCCGACAATTGCCCGATATCCCAGCGCATCCACCGCACTCTGGTACGAACGGCCAATCTCCTGCAGCGTATCGCAACTGTGTCCCACACCCGCCGTGATCGTCACCCCCAGCATACGTCTGCTTTCCTTACAGATATCGTTCAGCAGATTGATCAGCCCTGTCTCGGCATTGTTTTCGTCCACCGCCGCTATCAGCGTAATTCCTTCCGCGGAATTAAACGCCGCAAAACGACCGTAAGTTTTCAGATGATCCTCCGCAAGCTGCCGCACGGATATCGGAATCAGTTCCTGATGCCGGAAAAATTCCTGTTCCTCCGACTGTTCTATATGCTCCACATAAATCACCGCCGCCAGCCATCTGCGGGCATCGAGAATGTCGATTCCATACTCTCTGAGTTTCGGCACCATCCCCGAAACATCCGCGCCGCGCCCCACCAGATCATTTAAAAACAGTTCTCTCAACATCGGCAGGCTGTTCTCATAGCTCTCCTGCAGCGCACTGATATTGCGGCGCTGTTCTATCTCTTCATCCAGGCTGATCCTCACTCTGGTTAAAATCTCTGACAGTTCCTCCCCATTGACCGGTTTCAGAATGTACTCCGTCACCCTGTACTTGATCGCCTGTTTTGCGTACTCAAAATCATCATAACCGGAAAAGATAAGGATTTTGATAAAAGGATATTTCTCGCGGATCTTCGCAACCAGTGTCAGCCCGTCCATATACGGCATACGGATATCCGTCATAACCACATCCGGCTCCAGCATCTCCAGTTTTTCCAGGGCATCCTCGCCGTTTTCGGCATCCCCCGCCACCGTAAAGCCGAGCTGTTCCCAGTCCATCTTGCGGATCATCGCCTTGCGGACTTCCTCCTCGTCATCCACCAGCATAATGCGATATAAACTCATCCGAAATCCCCTCCCTTCGTTATGTCTCTATCATACCCATTATTCAGATTTTATCACGCATATCCGAAATAAACAAGCTGTCGTGACGCCCGAATGTTCTCCCACGAAAAAAGGCGGACACGGCCGCCATTTTCGTTTTTCTCTATTCCAAACATGCTTTTTCCAACACTGCCCCTTCCACTTCCTTCACCACGGAAATGAAATCTGCTGCTCTCATATAATTGTCCTGACGCTTCCTCTCTCTACAAATTGTGTGGAGACTTCAATCTTTACACCTGCCCCCGCTTTATCCTTTATCATATCGATAAGCCTTCTTGTCGCAATACGTCCCATCTCCTGCTTCGGCACACGGAGCGTTGTCAGCGGCGGAGAAGAAATCGCCGAAAAAGGCAAGTCGTCAAAACCAATAACCGAAACATCCTCCGGTATTCTGACGCCGTACTCTTCCATTGCTTTCATCGCGCCCAGTGCAATCATATCATTGTCCGCAATGAATGCCGTCGGAAGCTTTATTTCTGTTCCGAGATACCTTTTCATATCCGCATATGCCGTATCCATTGTAGTTCCCAGCTCAAGCGTATATTCCCCGTGTACAGGCAGTCCTGCTTTCTGCATCCCCGTAACATAGCCCACACCCCGATCCTTAAAAGGAACAATCCTGAATCTTCCTTTCAGATAACCAATCTCTTTATGTCCTTTTCGGATCAGATATTCTATGGCATATCTCACAGAATCCTCATTGTTGATCTGCAACGCGTCAAATGTCATTTCACCATTCCAGTAATCGATCACAATGAAAGGTGTCGTAATCCCCCGCAGAAGCTCCGTATCACTGTCAATCATCTCTGTTCCGAGCATAATAATCGCAGCAGACTTGTCGTTCAGCAGTGCCCTCACCTGTTCCTCATAATCTTCGTCGCGCATGTCCAGAGTACACATGATCATATCCATTCCGCTGTCCCGGCATTCCTGCTCTATCCCCGTCAGCATCAACGGAAAAAAGGGGGTATCTTCTACTATGCTGCCATCTCTTTTAAAAGTCACAAACTTCACTTTCGTAATGCGGCTCTCCTCAAAATAGCCCAGCTCATAAGCAACTTTTAATACCTTGGCAGCCGTATTTGCATTTACGCCTTTTTTATAGTTCAGTGCATTGGATACCGTCGCAGTGGAAACTCCTGTTATCTCACTGATCTGCTTCATATTTACTTTCATACGCGCTCTTACCTTCTGCCTTTTAATTTGTCATAACCATCCGAACCGCCTCTTTCCAGCCTGCATAAAGACCTTCGCATTGTTCTCTGTCTAATTCACTTTTATAACTTTTTCTGTTCATTTTGTCAAATATTTTTTCATCATAAATTCCAAGCGACAATCCTGCCGCATAGGCGGCGCCAATCCCGGAGAGTTCTTCTGCCTCCGGTACCCGCACCGGAATCCCCAGCATATCGCTCTGAAACTGCATCAGGTACATATTTTTTGTAGGTCCGCCATCCACCCTGAGTTCTCCAATCTCAATGCCGCTTGCCTGATGCATTGCCCTCACGATATCCGTAATCTGATAAACAATGCTGTCAAGCGCCGCTTTTACAATCTCCGCCTTCCCCGTTGTTCTTGTAATGCCACAGATTATCGCTTTCGCCTCACTGTCCCAATATGGCGCTCCCAGTCCCGAAAAAGCCGGCACAAGATAAGTCCGGTCCCCTTTTCCGGCTTTCCGCGCCAGTTCTTCGCTCTCCGCCGCGGAAGAAATCAATCCCACTTCATCTTTCAGCCAGGTGATCACGGCTCCCGTATAATTAATGTTGCCTTCCAGCACATAATTCACTTTCCCCCCCATGGACCAGGCCAGAGAAGTTACCACGCCCAGATCCGTAAACACCGGTTTTTCTCCGATATTCATCATAATGGAAGAGCCGGTGCCATAAGTTGCCTTTATCATCCCCCTCCCAAGGCAGCCCTGCCCAAAGAGTGCTCCATGGGAGTCTCCCAACACTCCTCTGATTGGTATCGGTTTATCCAAAAAACCCTCAAAATCCGTGACACCATAATCTCCATCGGAATCCGTCACTTTCGCCATGCAGGATTCGTCAATGCCGAACAGATCCAGAAGTTCTTTATCCCACGACAATGTTCTGATATTAAACAACTGTGTTCTGGACGCGTTTGAATAATCCGTCCTAAAATCCCGGCCTTTTGTCAGTCGGTATACCAAAAAGCTGTCTATTGTACCGCAGGCAATCTCCCCTTTTTCCGCTTTCTCTTTTACGCCCGCCACATTCCGGAATATCCAAGCCAGTTTCGCCGCCGAAAAATAGGGGGACAACTGCAGTCCTGAATACTTCTTCACTTTATCCGCAAAGCCCCGCTTTTCTATCTCCTCACAGATTGCCGCGCCTCTGGCGCACTGCCAGACAATGGCATTATATACCGGCTTCCCGCTCTCCTTTTCCCAGCACGCCGCCGTCTCCCGCTGATTGCTGATACCAAGTACCGCAATATCCGCTTTGTTGATACCCGCTTTCTCCACCAGATTTTTTACTACCTGTATTGTATTACGATAAATCTCCTCCAGATCATGTTCCACCCAGCCGCGCTCATCCACTATTTGCGTATGAGGAAGGTCGCTTCTGCAAAGAAGCCCGCCTTCCTCATCAAATAGAAGAGCCTTCGTGCCCTGGGTGCTCTGATCGATCCCTAACACATATCTGCTCATACTTATATTCCTTCTCCCGTTTTACTGTAATATTTCTTTTGCCGTTTTCGCGATGCCCTGCGCATTCAGTCCATAATAATCAAAGACCTCTCCGGATGTCCCTGTTATAACGGGTGTGTCAGGAAGTGCCAGATTGACTACTTTTTTCGGACAGGATGCCCCTATCACCTGGCTTACCATGGCTCCGAGCCCGCCAAAAGGCGCATGCTCTTCCACCGTCACAACCGCTTTTACTTTTTCTGCCGCTTTCAAAATTCCCTCTTTATCCAAAGGCTTTACACAGTACATATCCAGAACCGTTGCACCGATACCCTGTTCTTTCAGCAGATTCGCCGCATCCACCGCAGGACGCACCATCTCCCCACAGGCAACGATCAGAACATCCGCCCCTTTTGCCACCGTGGTCGCTTTATCCATGATAAACGGACAGTCCTCTTCCGTATAGATATCCTCCACCGGATTTCTTCCCACCCGGATATACGACGGTTTCTCATCCTGCAGCAGCGCCCTTACCAGTTTCGCCGTCTGGAATCTGTCGCTGGGCAGATACACCCGCATATTGGGGATCGCTGCCATCGCCGCGATATCCTGAGCGGAATGATGGCTCATGCCCAGCGCACCATAGCTGACGCCGCCGCTGATACCTATCAGTGTTACATTGGTATTGGAATATGCGCAGTCCACTTTTGCCTGCTCGTAGCTTCTGGTGGACACGAAGCTTGCCGGAGATGCCGCAAAAGGCTTTTTACCACACTTTGCGAGTCCTGCCGCTACGCTCACCAGATTCTGTTCCGCAATGCCCATCTCAATAAATTGTTCCGGAAATGCCTTTGCAAAGGGCGCAAGGGACGCGCTCCCCCTGGAATCGCTGCACAGCACCACGATATTTTTATCCTCTTTTGCCTGTTCCATCAATACATCACAGATTGCCTGCCTGTTCGGTATCTTATTCATCTTACAGCGCCTCCTTTCTCTCGGCAAAGTCTTTGATGATCTGTTCATACTCTTCGGCACCCGGCACTTTATGATGCCATCCCGCCTTATCTTCCATCACCGCAGAGCCACACCCCTTTACCGTGTTGGCGATCACCACCGATGGCTTTCCTTTTATCGTCTTCGCCTCCTCATAAGCAGCCACAAGCTGATCGATATCATTGCCGTTCTTTACATCGATCACATGCCATCCGAAGCTTCGGAACCTCTCATGCAGGTCATCGTGCGCCATAACATCCTCGGTATTACCGGAAATCTGCAGCCGGTTTCTGTCCACCGTAGCGCAGAGATTATCCAGTTTATAGTGGGATGCCGCCATAGCGCCTTCCCACACGGAGCCTTCCGCCAGTTCCCCGTCTCCCATTACCGTGTAAACGCGATAATCTCTATGATCCATCTTGCCTGCCAGCGCCATACCCACACTCACCGGCAGTCCGTGTCCAAGGGAGCCGGAATTCATCTCAATCCCCGGCAGTTTATTATTGGGATGTCCGATATACTGAGAGCCGAATTTGCTGAACTTCTCAATGACTTCCTCAATAGAAAAAAACCCCTTTGCCGCCAGCACCGCATAGAGTGCTTCCACACAATGTCCCTTACTCATCACGAACAGATCCCTGTCAGGATCATCCTGATTCTCAGGGCTGATATTCATCACTCTGAAATACAGAGCGACCAGTGTGTCTATGACACTCATATCGCCCCCAATATGTCCGCCTTTTCCCTCTACAATCATATCCACTACATTTTTCCTAAGGTCATAAGATAATGCTTTCAAATTTTCCATTTTTTCCTCCGTTTCCGGTTCGTCAACCACTTATTCGCCCCGCAGATACGCTTTAATGTCCTCTTCAATGGGATCGTACAGGTCAGGCTTTACGCCGATATATTTGCATGCCTCATACAATACCGGCACCACATCCTTGTGAATTCCTACACAGTGATGAATATACGGACCTTCCACCACCTTCGCTTCCAGGCGTTTGATATTGTCCACTTCCACCCAGAGATATGTGCCCATGCCCTTTGGTCCGTCCACACCTTTCGCATTACCAAGAAGCAGAGAATATTCACCTTCATCACCATCGAAGCGCGCCAGTGTCACATCGCCGTGTTTTGCTTCCGCAGTAATCGCACCCGGATGTTCAAATGCCAGCGGGTAAGTAATCTGCGGCTTTTCCTTTGCGCAGGAGATAGGCCACGGACCGCAATGCTGTAAAAGCTCTCCATTGGGAATATCCGGATGACGGATCGTCCAGTCCGCAAAAAAGCTTCTTGTTCCGTCCAAAGCCGCCGCCTCCACCATCAGCGCCGTAATTGCTCCGTGGATATCCGTCTCACAAACCACAGGAATACCTTCCTCATTCAGCAGAGCGTTTGCCGCACAGGGCATAATACCGATCTCGCTCTGCAGTTGGTTCCAACACTGAATCGCCGCCGCCTGACAGCCATACTTTTTGATTAAGCTGCTCATAGCCACCTTCAGCGCCGCCACGTTTTCCAGTTCCTCGTCTTTTACCCTGATATCCATATTTTCACGGCAATAAGCCACAACTTCCGCCACTTTTTTGCCTTCCGCCTTCGCCTTTTTCATCTCATCGGTCAGTTCGGGCATCGGAATCGGCGCCAGCTGGATATTGAATTTCTCCAGCAGTTCTCCCTCGTTACACATCGTAGACCAGAATTCAAAAGGTCTTGTGGAAATCTGCAGAATACGAATATTCCTGAATGTTTTCACCACATTGCATACCGCCATAAAGTCTCTTAAGCCACGCTCAAATACGGGATCGTCCACACGGCAGTTAGTCATATAGGTAAACGGAATGCGGAATCTCCGAAGAACCTTGCCGGTGGCAAAAAGGCCGCATTGTGTATCCCGAAGGCGCACACCATTTGGCTCCGGTCTCTCATCAAGAGGTCCCCACAGAAGTACCGGTACTCCGAGATCTTTCGCCAGCCTTGCGCACTCAAATTCCGTGCCGAAATTCGCATGAGGAAGAAACAGGCCGTCTACCTTCTCCGCTTTAAATTTCTCTGCAATTTTAATCCTGTCATCGTCATTATAAAGCAGCCCTTCGGAATTGATATCTGTGATATCCACAAAGTCCACTCCCAGTTCTTTTAATTTTTCAGCGATGATGCCTCTGTATTTAATCGCATCCGGTGCGCTGAAAATGCTTCTTCTTGTCGGTGCATAACCCAGTTTAATATGTGCCATAGTTCATTCTCCATTTCCATTTTATTTAGAACCCCGCCCTTTCTTCATTATGCGGGGAATGCTACGCCCGCTCTCAATATAATATTGGGATAAGGTGTAAATTCTCCTGTCCTCACCGCAAATCTGCACGCCGCAGACATCTTTTTCAGTTCCACATGGGGGATCTTCTCCTCCTCCGCCTCCGGTAGCTTTTCATGGATGTAAGCAAGCAGTTCCGGATTTTTTTCATCAATCTCTTCCGCGATCGTATATCCTTCGATCTCTGTCTCCTCCAGAATTGCATCCATTGTCTGTCTGAATGTGGGAACGCCGCCGCAGAGTACCAGATCTACGATCGGAACGCCCGCGGGGATCGGCATCCCCGCATCTCCCACCATAAACGTATCTTTATGTCCCAATGCAGCGATCAACCCGATAAGCTGCGCGTTTAAAATACCTGTTTTTTTCATTGCCGGCCTCCTGTTCCTGTTTTCACCAATCTTACTTGTTCTCGTTTCGTGCCTGAAGCGCCATCTTCGCCTGCAGGTTCCTCTGCGTCTGGTCTATAACCACCGCCAGAATAATAACAAGGCCGCGGATCACCTTCTGCCAGAATTCAGACACGCCGCACATTGTCATACCATCATTGATCACGCCAATTACAAACGCGCCTACTACCGTGCCAAGGATTGTGCCGGAACCGCCTGCCATGGATGTACCTCCCAAAACAGTTGCCGCAATGGCATTCATCTCCCAGCCGTCGCCGGATGCCGGATGTGCTGCAGAAAGCTGCGCCGTATTGATCATGCCTACCCAGGCCGCACAGAAACCGGAAATCATATACACAAGGATCTTGATCTTATCCGCCTTGATACCGGAGAGCCTTGCTGATTTTTCATTGCCTCCCACACCCAGTACATACCAGCCGAAGGGCATTTTCTTCAGCAGGACAACGGAGATAACCGCAAGCGCCGCAAACACATATACACCTGCGGGAACACCGGCGATATTGCTGCCAAGAACCTTAAAGCCCGTGTTGCCGAGCCCTTCGTGACCTGCGATGTTCGGGAATGTAGCACCACCGGAACGCAGGTTCGCAAACCCCCGGCATATATACATTGTTCCCAGCGTAGCAATAAAAGGAGCCACATTCAGTTTCGTGATGATCATGCCGTTGATCCATCCGATCAGAGCCCCGATAATCAGCATAAACAATATGATCATAGGAACGCTGAAGTAGAGCGTTACTCCCGCAAACTTCAATGTCAGCCCCTCCTGGATCAGACCACCGGCAAGCATACCGATCAGACCGACCACGGAACCTACAGACAGATCAATTCCGCCTGTAATAATGACAAATGTCATACCAAGAGCCAGAATACCGTACAATGCCACATGTTTCGCTATCATGGTCATCGTGGACGGATCCAGAAAGTTATCTTTTACGATGCTGAAAAACACCACAAGTATGATCAGAACAATAAAGGTACGTCCTTTCAATATTGTCATCAGCATCTGATTGGAATTCATTTTCTTTGTTTTCATATTTACACCCATCTGCGCGTTGCGACGCGCGCCCTAATCGATTGTTGAATACGCATTTTTATTCAACTTTTCCCTCTCTTCATTTTACGCATGCGCTCCGGTACCAAGTCCGGCATAGGATGCCCGCACCAGTGCATCCTCATTTATCTCGCTTCCCTGCAGTTCCCCCGTGCATTTACCGTTCGACAAAATATAGATCCTGTCCGCGATCGCCATAATCTCTTTTAATTCGGATGAAATGACAATGATGGATAAACCGCGTTCCGCATACTCATGAATAATCTCAAATACTTCTGTCTTTGCGCCGATATCAATTCCCCTGGAAGGTTCATCCAGAAGCAGTATCGTCGGATCAGTCAGAATCCCTTTTCCGATGACAACCTTCTGCTGGTTTCCGCCTGACAACGACAGAATCGGGAGCTTCTTATCCGCCACTTTGATATGTATATCCTGAATCTGTTCATCGACCGCTTTTTCCTCGTCCTTATTATTCAGAAAGATTCCCTTTACATATTTTTTCATAGATGCAATGGAAGTATTTTTACAGATATCCAGCGTCTGTATCAATCCCTGTCTCTGTCTGTCCTCCGGCACAAGGGCAAACCCGTTTTGAATCTGATCCGAAATGCTTTTGATCCTGATTGGTTTCCCCTGATAAACCACTTCTCCCCTGTGTTCGGGATGCATGCCCATCAGACACTCAAACAGTTCGCTCCGCCCCGCTCCCAACAATCCATAAATTCCCAGAATCTCTCCTTTTTTCAGATACATATTTACTTTTTCAAGCAGATAACCGCCGCCTTTTTTCTGGAGTGTCAGGTCTTTAATCTCCAATATCTTTTCCGCTTTGTCCAGATCAATACTTCTCTCAAATCTGTGATACTGGGTATTTTTTCCGACCATATTTTCTACAATCCAGCTCAGCTCGATGTCCTTGATATCCGCATCCGCCACATACTTCCCGTCCCGCAGTATCGTCACATGGTCACCAATCTCCATGATCTCTTCCAGACGATGGGAGATATACACAATAGAAATACCATCTGCCAGCAGTTCACGCATGATCTTAAACAATACGCTCACTTCTGCGGCAGACAAAGATGAGGTAGGTTCATCCATAATAAGTACTTTCAGGTCATCCTGAATCAGATTCCTGGCAATTTCCACCATCTGCTGCTGGCCTACCCTCAAATCTCCCACCAATGTCTCCGGCGGAATCTCATGTTCCAGGCGTTCCAGAATTTTTTTCGCCCCTTCCACATGAGACTTATCATCAAGAAACAGCCCTTTTTTATGTTCGTGATTCATAAAGATATTCTGATATACGGTCATGTTCGGAAACAGGCTCAACTCCTGATGAATGATCCCGATCCCCTTTTCTCTTGCCGCAGTCGTATCTTTAAAAAACACTTCTTCCCCGTCCATATACATTTTTCCATTGGAGGGCTGCTCGATGCCCGCAATCATTTTCATGAGTGTAGATTTACCGGCTCCGTTTTCCCCGATCAGCACATTGACCTTTCCCTTCAGCAGGTCAAACGAAACGCCATCCAGCGCCTTTGTTCCAGGGTATATTTTATCTATTTTTTCACAGTGGAGAACAACATTTGGATTATCAAACATAATGCTCCTCCTTTTTATTCAATCGTCATGGACACAGGCGTTATTACAACTTTTCCGGTGCTCTCTGCTGCCGCCCCGACAAAAGTAACCGTCTTTCCGGCCACACTCTCATCGATCCCGAGAGGCGCCACCACCTGTGTATCGGCCTCCGCATTCAGTGCTTTTGCATACTGAGACCACTCCGTCTGGTTCGTAAAATCCTGAAATCCCTTCAGCGTCTGCGTATCCCGAAGAGCCGTGCCTGAGTAAACGCCGCCCGCCTGTATCTGCACTTCTCCGTCATATCCGTCTATCTCTACCAACAGATAGTGCTTTGGTGTATCCGTATTAAATTCCACTATTTTCGCGCTGCCTGTCACAGCCGTGCCTTCCCCTGCACCCGCGCCAAGTGCCTGTGCCGCATCGGTTGCATTTGTTGTCAATTCCTCTACTACGGCAGTCCAGTCGTTGCTGGATTCCGCACTGGAGTCAAACGCCTCCTCCCCCGTAAAAGAACTCTCCTGTCCGATCGGCACCACCGTAACCATCCCGCAGGCCGTCATGCTCATCGCCATCATCACTGCCGTCACTATAAGAATCAGTTTTTTCTTCATATTCCTTCTCCTGTTATCCCGTTTTAGAAAAAAGGGACGACCTGCTTTGTGCCGCCCCTTCTTCTGCTCTTAAGCTCGCCATGTGAACCTTCTCTAACTTCGTTCGAGAAGTAGCGCTCGCTTTATTCCGTATAAACAAATGCGGATAATTTGTCTACGTTGTCTGCTGTGATCGCTACACAGGGGATCAACTGCTTTTCTTCTGCAGGCGCCGTACCTTTCAGATAAGCGTCCGCCTGCTCTACAGCCATCTCTGTGATCAGGGCGATCTGCTGAAGTGCCGTACCAACCATGTTACCGGACTTAATGTAGTTCGCCGCGTCATCGGAACCGTCTACACCGATAATCTTGATATCATCACGTCCTGCATCAATACATGCCTGAACCGCACCGCACGCCATCGTGTCGTTACCGCAGATGATACCCGTGATCTCAGGATTGGACTGAAGGATCGCTTCCGCCTTTTCGTAACCCTGTGTCTGATCCCAGTTAGCGGATTGCTGTGCCACCATCTCCATATCAGGATACTCATCAATCACAGAATGGAAATTCTCAGAACGTACCTGGCAGTTTGTGTCAGATTCGAGACCAAGCAGTTCCGCGTATTTCCCTTCATAACCCATCGCCTCAACCCATGCCTCCGCGATAGCCGCCGCACCCTGTGCGTTATCCGCAACAAGCTGCGCAACTGCAAGACCGGACTGATTAATCTCACGATCTACCAGGAATGTGGGAATCCCTGCATCATACGCTTTTTGAATCGCTTCTATGGAAGCGTCCGCACCTGCGTTATCACAGATGATTGCCGCTGCACCGTCTGCAACTGCCGCCTCAAACATCTCAAGCTGTGTTGCCGCATCATCGTCATGCGAGAAACATTTTACTTCATAGCCCAGTTCCGTTCCCTTTGCCGTAGCAATATCCTGTACTGTCTTAAAATAAACATTGGATGTAGATGGTGTGATGCAGTAAATAATATTGCTGCCGCCGCCCGGGAGCAGTTCGCCGGATGTCTCCGCCGTAGGAGTTTCCTCTTCTGCGGGTGCCGCCTCTTCCGCAGGAGCTTCTTCCTCTGCGGGCGTCTCCTCCGCAGGAGCCTCGGTTTCTGCCGGAGCCGCCGTCTCATCTGCCGCGCCACAGCCCGCGAGCGTTGCAGCAACCATTGCCGCACTCAGTAACATTGCTAAAACTTTCCTCTTCATAATGCTTTAAATCCTCCTTATGAAATTATTTAGGCAATCTTTCGACTGCTTGTTTTTGTAAATATAATTATAAATATTTAGTTGATTTTTTCAATAGTTTTCATATGAAAAAATTATTTTTGTCGTTTTAGACATTTTTTTCTCTAATTTTTTGTATAATATCCACAATAAAAAGATGTTTTTTGCACCTTTCACTACTTCTTTCTTTTTTCGGCACAAATATATATATTATTTTGCATCTAAATATTTATATGTATATTCACATTAAGCTTATTCTTCATTTTCATATTTTTAAGAACGCAAAAACAGGGCATATAGATCACACGCAGTTTCTATATGCCCTGATGCTATCATTATATTGGATTTTGATTGACAGACCGGCTGTACTAAATCATATAACCATGTCCGCTTTTCATAAACAACTTCTTATCTATACTTCCGTCCTTTCAAACAAAAAGGACCGTCGAAATCCCAAAGGTTTTTCGGCAGCCCTTCTCTCCTGTTTTAAACAGCACACAACTTAAAATTTCTTAAATAAAGAAGCTTCCCGTATGTTCGCCGTTGATAACATAGTAAGCCTGGTTCTCCTCGGGCTTCACATAAAGCTCCACACTCTTAAAATCGGAAGCTTTCTGCTTCAGGTCAAATTTCCATACATCCTTCGCGATAGCCACCAGCTCCTCCGTGGTATAGGATTTGCCGGAGAACTGAATGCTGACCGTTGCCGTAGCTTCCTTCTTTTCCGTTGTTTTCTTTGATGCCGCCTTTGCCGCTGTTTTCTTCACAGCCGTTTTTGCTTTCTCTGCCGCCTTTACGGTTTCCTTCTTTACTGCCTTTGCCGCAGGTGCCGCTGCTTCCTTTACCGCCTTTGCCGCGGGTGCTGCCGCTTCCGCCGCCTTCTTCACTGTATCTTTTGCTGTCTCTTTCAATGCTGTCTTTTTCGGTGCCGTCGTCTTCTTTGTCTCTTCCATAATTAACCTCATTCCTGCGCCATTACTTTTATAAATAAGCGTCCTGTGCTAACGGCGCACAGGCACAGATCGCTGTTCAAAATTTTCACACCGTTCTCAGTCTATACCCATATATACTATTTGTCAACGCTATTTTACCGCAAAATACAGTAAAACCACCGCTCCGAGAAGTATTCTGTACCACCCGAACACTTTAAAGTCATGTTTTCTGATATAACTCATCAGGAAACGGATCACCAGCATCGATACGATAAACGCGACCACCATACCCACTACCAGAAGTACCAGTTCCGTCCCCGTAAAAGCGAGTCCGAATTTCAGAACCTTCAAAAGGCTTGCGCCGAACATCACCGGAATCGCAAGGAAAAATGTAAATTCCGCCGCCACGGTCCTTGATACCCCGATCAGCAACGCCCCTACGATCGTTGCGCCCGAGCGGGAAGTCCCCGGGAAAACCGCAGCGATCAGCTGAAATACGCCGATCAGTGCCGCCGTCTGAAATGTAATATCTTTCAGCTTCGTGATCCTGGGCGTCATATTTTTATTTCTGTTCTCTATGATAATAAACGCAATACCGAATACGATCAGCGCAATCGCCACACACCAGGGATGATAAAACAACTCATCCAGTTTATCATCAAACAGCACACCCACGATCGCCGCCGGCACACACGCCACCACAATTTTCAGCCACATCATGATGATGTCCGTTTTCACATAAAATCTTCCGCTTTTTTTCTTTCTGCCAAAAGGCCATATCTTTTTCCAGAACAGAATCACCACCGCCATAATAGCGCCCAACTGAATAACCACCAGAAACAGACTCCAGAATTCTTCCGATACGTTCATCTTCACAAATTCTTCCACCAGAATCATATGCCCCGTACTGCTGATCGGAAGCCACTCCGTAATTCCTTCTACAATGCCAAACAGTACGGCTTTTAAAATATCTAACATCTTTGCTCCTTTCACCCCTGCTGCCTGTATTTATCTTATTGATATTCCTGCTTCACAAATTTTCTCAATGCCTCTAAAGAACGTTCCACCTTTTCCGTATCAATGCAGTACGCCATCCGGAAAAAGCCGGGGCAGCCGAAGCTGTCGCTGGGCACCAGAATCAGGTCATACTTTAACGCCCTGTTGCAGAATGCCACGGCATCCTCCTCCAGTGCCTTCGGGAAAATATAGAAGGTTCCGCCGGGTTTTGTACAGGAAAAACCAAGATCTTTCAGTTCCTGATACAAAATCTTCATATTCGTCTCATAGACGGACAGATCAGCCGTCATATCAATTGTCTCCGCCACCGCAAGCTGGAAGATCGAGGAGGGACAATTGTGCCCTGTTCCTCTGGATATCTGCCCGCACATCTCCACCAGCGTCGCCGCCTCCGGACACGCCGGATTTACCGCCACGTAACCGATACGTTCCCCGGGAAGGGAGAGAGACTTGGAGAAAGAATAACAGGTCAGCGTGTCATCATAATATTTTGCCACATAAGGGGCATCCACACCTTCAAACAAAATCTCACGGTAAGGTTCATCGGAGATCAGATAGATCCGATGTCCATATTCATCCGATTTTTCCTTCAGGATCTTTGCAAGCCGCCGGATCGTCTCCGTAGAATACACCGCGCCGGAAGGATTATTCGGCGTATTGATCAGTACCGCCATCACCTTTTCGGTCAGCATCTCTTCAAACGCTTCAAAATGAATCTGAAAGTTCTCCGTATCCGCCGGAACTACCTGAAGCTTTGCCCCGGTCAGATTGATGTAGGGAGCATACTCCGGAAAATATGGTGCAAAAGTCAGCACCTCATCCCCCGGCTCCGTCACACAGCGCACCGCATGGGCAATGGCGCCCGCCGCGCCGGAAGTCGGAAAAATATGTTCCGCCCGATAGGGCAGGCCGAAACGCCGCTCAAGGGACGCCGCAATCTTCGCCTTCACCGAAGGTATCCCGAGACTCGGGCTGTAGCCGTGCAGCTCCATCGGATTTTTCTCCTGCAGCAGCCGGATCATCACATCCGTAAACTCCTGCGGCACAGGCACCGACGGATTTCCCAGACTGTAGTCAAATACATTCTCATACCCGATCTCCTTTCCCCTTGCCGTCGCAAACTCCGAAAGGGACCGGATCACCGATTTGTTACCCAGCATATCTTTATATTTTTGTACCAGCATATTATATTCCTTTCCGTTATCAATTATGAATTTCCATCCTCACGGACACCGCCCGATAACCCCTTTGTCATATCACCGAATCTTATCATCCGCGGCACCGGCCGGGACACTCTCCCGCTCTTTCCAGGCGGCAAAGATCACAAGGCAGACCGCGAACGCGGCAAAAACAGGCATATCCCCGTCGTAATAGCGCAAAAACGTCAGTTTCCCGCAGATCCGGGAAACTGCCCAGAGCAGGAGCGCCGCCGAGGCAAGCATCTTTTCCGGCAGGCATATCCCCTTTTTCAGCAGTACAAGCCACAGCACACCCAAAAGCGGTATACACCGCGTAACGGTATACAATATTTCCCCAAGACCTGTCCGCTGCGCTTCTATATAATAGAAGAACTGATTCTGCAAAAAGTTTTGTTCCGTATATAAAAATCCGTGCAGGCTGTCAAAAAGCAAAAATGACACACATGTCAACCCCAGAATACCTGCTGCCATCTTTACTGCCGTGCTGTCTTTGTCTGACAATGACACGCATGTCACAAAAAAACCGACTACGGCTCCCAGCTTTCCCATCAGGCAGAACTTCTCCGCCGCCTGCAGCCCTCCCATGGTAATCTCCTGCAGATACAGCCCATATCCGATCTCCGCCAGGCAGATACCGACAAGCACCGCTATCAGGGGAACGCCATATTTTTTCTTCCGAAGCTTTTCATCCGTCACGGCAAGATAGAGGCAGATACCGGAAACGATGATACACGCCGTCTGAAAGCATAATATATACAGATACATCCCCGCTTACTCCTCTCCGGCATAGAACAGCGCGCAGTCCACCGCTCTCTTCCATCCCTTCAGCAGCCTTTTCCGCTCTTCTTCCGCCATGGTCGGCCAGAAACTGGTATCCTTCTGCCAGTTCTCCTTTAATTCCTGCCTGTTTTTCCAATAACCCACAGCCAGCCCTGCCAGATAGGCGGCGCCCAATGCCGTAGTCTCGATGCACCCCGGCCTGTCCACCCTCGTATCCACGATATCCGCCTGGAACCCCATCAGAAAGTCGTTGGCGCTGGCGCCGCCGTCTACTTTCAGGCTTTTTAACTTCACGCCCGCCTCTTCCTCCATGGCGCGCATCACATCCGCAGACTGATAGGCGATGGACTCAAGCGCCGCACGGACAAAATGTTCCCTGCCGCAGCCCCTTGTCAGCCCCACTACGGTGCCCCTGGCATAGGGATTCCAGTACGGCGCCCCCAGCCCGGTAAAAGCCGGCACAATATATACGCCCGCCGCATCCGGCGCCTTTTTCGCATATTCTTCCGATTCCGAAGCGCTCCGAAACAGCTGCAATTCATCCCGCAGCCACTGAATCAGCGCCCCCGCCACAAAAACACTGCCCTCCAGCGCATATTCCACTCCTCCCGCCTCGCTTGCCGCGATTGTGGTCAGAAGCCCCCTTTGTGACAAAATCGGTTTCTTCCCTGTATTCATCAGGATAAAACTGCCCGTCCCGTAGGTGTTTTTGACATCTCCCTCCTCAAAACAGCACTGCCCGAAGAGCGCTGCCTGCTGGTCTCCCGCCGCCCCTGCGATGGGAATCCCTCCCCCTACCAGACGGCTGTCCGTATATCCGTAAATGCAGCTCGAAGGCTTCACCTCCGGCAGCATACACCCCGGCACGCCGAAATAGGAAAGCAGCTCCTCATCCCATGTCAGCGTATGGATATTGAACAGCATTGTCCGGGACGCATTGGTATAATCCGTCACATGAACCCGCCCTCCGGTCAGCTTCCAGATCAGCCAGGTATCTACCGTTCCGAATAAAAGCTTCCCTGCATCAGCCCTCTCCTTAGCGCCTTCCACATGATTCAGCATCCATTCTATTTTACTGGCTGAAAAATACGCATCCGGTATCAGCCCGGTCTTTTCCCGTATCTTTTTATCAAAGCCTTCTTTTATCAGACGATCTATCCTCTCAGCCGTCCGGCGGCACTGCCATACAATCGCAGGATACACCGGCTCCCCGGTCTCTTTGTCCCAGACGATCGTTGTCTCTCTCTGATTTGTGATACCGATCCCCTCAATATCCTCCGCCTTCCCTCCGAGCCTGGCCATCGCCTCCGCCGCAACCGCAAGCTGAGTAGACCAGATCTCCATCGGATCGTGCTCCACCCACCCGGGATTCGGATAATATTGTGTAAATTCTTTCTGTGCCATGCTGCGGATATTGCCGCCCTTATCAAACAGTATACACCTGGAACTTGTGGTCCCCTGGTCCAGGGCAAGGATATATTTATTTTGATCTCTCATATGCAGCCTCCGGTTTCTTAATAGTTTACCATATTGTTCCACATTTCAACAACTCACTCTTTTAAATTTTTAGAAACTTTACAAATCCCGGTTTTTTCTTTATACTAGTCTTTCAGGGGGAATTTTGAAAGTATGCTTCGATTTTTCTATGTTATCTTATTAAATTGCTGGAAGGGGCCTTATATTATACCCATGATGCGTTACCGGGCGAACCGTCCTGCCAGATATACGCTCGAAGAGCGCTATGCTTACGCGAAATGGGTAGTACATCAGATGCAGCACACGGGCAGGATCACCACCAAAGCCTACGGCCTGGAGAATCTGCCGGAAAAAAACGGTTATGTCCTGTATTCCAATCATCAGGGGAAGTATGACGCGCTGGGCATTGTGGATATGCACGAACGCCCCTGCAGCATCGTAATGGACGAAGCCCGTTCTCATGTCATGCTGACCGCTCAGTTTCTCGATCTTCTTGAGAGCAAGCGCCTTGTGCTTGACGATATGAGACAGGGACTTAAGATTATGAAAGAAATCACCCGCGAAATCAAAGAGGACCGCAAAAATTTCCTGATCTTTCCGGAAGGAGGTTACACGGATAACCACAATATGGTCTGTGAATTCAAGGGAGGTTCTTTTAAGTGTGCACAAAAAGCGAAAGCTCCCATCGTCCCCGTAGCCATCATCAATTCCTGGAAGGCATTTGAAGGCAAAGGGCTGAACCCCGTGGAAACACAGGTGCATTTTCTCCCCCCCTTATATTATGAAGAGTATGAAAATATGAGTACAAACGAGATTGCTGCGACCGTTCAGAACCGGATTCAGCAGGAAATTCTTGCGCATCTTTCCGGAAAAGATCTGGAGGATCTGCAAAAACAACTGGCCGCACGGGACCAGGCATAACATGTATTTGTTCCAAAGGATTTTATAATTATCTTATCTTTTATTCATTGATTTATCACAAATTACAGGTATAATGGCAAATGTTACCAAAAATCGGGTACTTCACTTTCCTTTTTTAGCTGCATATATTTGACACAGGTTAACTATTTTTTCAGAAATGAGGCGATTTTATGTTCAAAACATTAGCTGCACAGGTGAAGCAGTATAAACTCCCTTCTCTTTTAACGCCCTTTTTCATGGCGCTGGAAGTTGTTGTGGATATCCTACTTCCGAAAACAATGGGCGCCCTGATCGATAAGGGCATTCAGGCGGGAAGCCTGCCGGATATCTACCGCTATGGCGGATATATGCTTCTGCTTGCTTTTCTGGGACTGTTATTCGGCGTCCTTGCGGGGAAATACGCTGCCCAGGCATCCTCCGGTTTTGCCTGCAATGTACGGGATGCCATGTATACCAATATCCAGAAGTTTTCCTTTTCCAATATCGATAAATTCAGCACCGCAGGTCTGGTCACCCGCCTGACCACGGATGTGACCAATCTGCAGAACGCTTACCAGATGGTTATCCGCATGTGTTTCCGGGCGCCGCTGACTTTACTCTTCTCCCTGTTGATGGCTTTTTCCATCAGTTCCCGGCTGAGCATGGTCTTTGTTGTGGCGCTGGCGATTCTGGTAGTATTGCTTGGCCTTATTATTTCCAGAGCCATGAAATACTTTAATGAGGTCTTTGAGAAATATGACGATTTAAATGCCAGTATTCAGGAAAACGTATCGGCGATCCGGGTTGTCAAAGCCTTTGTGCGGGAAAAACATGAAAATGAAAAGTTTAAAGCGGCTGCGGACGGCATCTACAAAATGTTTGTAAGGGCGGAAAGCGTTGTGGCAAATAACGGCCCCGTGATGATGCTGGCAGTCTATTCCTGCATGTTATCCCTCTCCTGGCTGGCAGCCCGGATGATCACCGCCGGGGAACTGACCACCGGGGAGCTGACCACACTGTTTTCCTACGTCATGTCTATCCTGATGAGCCTGATGATGCTCTCGATGATCTTTGTAATGCTGACGTTTGCGGCGGCAAGCGCACGCCGTGTGGTGGAAGTGTTAAACGAAAAGCCGGATCTTTTAAGCCCCGAAAACGCCGTGACAAAAGTGGCGGACGGCAGCGTGGATTTTGAAAATGTGTTCTTTTCCTATCCCAAGGCAGCTAAAAATGCCCCGGCAGGTGATTCCTCCGAGTCCGTCCTGAGCGATATTAACCTGCATATTCACGCCGGTGAGACCATCGGCATTATCGGCGGAACCGGTTCCGCAAAATCCAGTCTGGTGAACCTGATCAGCAGGCTTTATGATGTATCAAAAGGCTGCGTCAAAGTCGGCGGCAGGGATGTCCGCAGTTATGATCTGGATACGCTTCGAAATGAAGTCGCCGTAGTACTGCAGAAAAACGTGCTGTTTTCCGGTACGATCCTGGAGAATCTGCGCTGGGGCGACAAGGACGCCACCGTCGAAGATTGCGTCCGCGTCTGCCGCCTCGCATGCGCAGACGAATTTATCAGCCGGTTTCCTGACGGATATGAAACTTATATTGAACAGGGAGGCACGAACGTATCCGGCGGCCAGAAACAGCGCCTGTGTATTGCCCGCGCCCTGTTGAAAAAGCCGAAAATACTTATCCTTGACGATTCCACCTCCGCGGTGGATACCGCCACGGATGCCCGTATCCGGCAGGCTTTCCGGGATGAAATCCCGGACACAACCAAATTTATTATTGCCCAGAGAATATCCAGCATTCAGGATGCCGACCGTATTATCGTTTTGGAAGACGGCGTGATAGACGGTTTTGACACCCATGAAAATCTGCTTGAAAATAATGCAATCTACCGCGAAGTTTACGAGAGCCAGACAAAAGGCGGCGGTGACTTCGATCAGAGAGGAGGTGCTCTGTAATGGCACAGGCAAAAACGGTACACGGTCCCGGCAGGCGGGGCCCGCAGGGCCCGAAGCCCAAACTGGAAAATACCGGGCTCTTATTAAAACGTCTTACAAAGTTCGTGATGGGAAGATATGCGCTTCCCGTTGTCATCGTATTGCTCTGCATTCTGGGTTCTTCCCTTGCCACCGTAAAGGGTACACTGTTTATCCAGACATTGATCGATGACTATATCATGCCCATGATTGGCATAAGTTCACCGGATTTTGGTCCGCTGAAAAATGCGCTGCTGAGACTGGCATGTATCTACATTGCGGGGATTCTCTGTTCCTGGGCATACAATCAGATTATGGTGAGAGTCAGCCAGGGCACTTTACATGACATTCGTGTCACCTTATTTACAAAGATGGAATCTCTCCCGATCAGATACTTTGATACCCATCCCCATGGTGATATCATGTCCGTCTATACCAATGACGTGGATACTCTGCGGCAGCTCATCGGCATCAGCCTGCCCCAGCTTGCAGCCAGTATGATCACCCTGATCAGCGTATTTGTCAGCATGATCTATCTGAATATCCCGCTGACAATTGTCACTCTGTTTATGGTTGCCGTAATGATGCTTGTAACACGCAAAGTTGCCTCCCTCTCCGGACGGTACTTTATGGCACAGCAGCAGGATATCGGAAAAGTCAACGGTTATATCGAAGAAATGATGGAAGGACAGAAAGTCGTCAAGGTGTTCTGTCATGAAGAAGAAAGTCTTGCCGGATTCCGAAAACTGAATGACAGCCTGCGGGATTCCGCCAACAACGCCAACAAATTTGCCAATATTCTGATGCCCCTCAGCGCCCAGCTCGGCCATGTCAGTTATGTGGTCTGCGCTATCACAGGCGCACTGCTTGCCATAAACGGCAATATGGGGCTCACCATCGGCACACTGATTTCTTTCCTGACGCTCAACAGGAACTTTAACCAGCCCATCGCCCAGGTCAGCCAGCAGCTCAATTCGGTTGTGATGGCGCTTGCCGGCGCCGACCGTATCTTTAAACTGATGGATGAGACGCCGGAAGTGGATGAAGGCTACGTAACTCTTGTCCGCGCAAAGAAAGACACAGCCGGAAATATACAGGAATGCAGGGAACGGACCGGTATGTGGGCATGGAAACATCCCCACCAGGCGGATGGCACCATCACCTATACGGAACTCACCGGTGATGTTGTTTTTGACGATGTGGATTTCGGTTATACCGATGACAAGATCGTGCTCCACAATATTAAGATGTTCGCAACGCCGGGACAGAAGATCGCCTTTGTCGGCAGCACCGGTGCGGGTAAAACAACGATCACCAATCTGATCAACCGCTTTTATGATATTCAGGACGGAAAAATCCGCTATGACGGCATTAATATCAACAAGATCAAAAAGGATGACCTGCGCCGTTCCCTGGGGATCGTGCTGCAGGATACGCATTTATTCACCGGTACGGTCATGGAAAATATCCGCTACGGAAAACTCGATGCCACGGACGAAGACTGTATTGCCGCGGCAAAGCTTGCCAATGCTCACGGCTTTATCAAGAGGCTTCCGAACGGCTACCAGACTCTTCTGACCGGAGACGGCGCCAACCTCTCCCAGGGACAGAGACAGCTTCTTGCCATCGCCAGAGCCGCCGTTGCCGATCCGCCGGTGCTGATCCTCGATGAAGCAACTTCCAGCATCGACACCAGAACCGAAATGCTGGTGCAGCGGGGCATGGATTCCCTGATGAAAGGACGTACCACCTTTGTGATCGCCCACAGGCTCAGCACCGTCCGCAACAGTGACTGCATTATGGTGCTCGAGCAGGGCAGGATTATCGAACGTGGAAATCACGATGAACTGATTGCGGAGAAAGGAAAATATTATCAGTTGTATACGGGGATGAAAGCGGAAGCGTAAATCAGGCTTTTTGCAGATTCATATCTAAAGTTCCATATGCCGGCCGCATTCTTAAATGTGCTGCCGGCATATTCTAATACAGGACCTCCAGGCTCTCTTCCTCCCCTGTGCCATCCATCTTTCTCCAGACAATATGACAGATCCCGTGCTCCTCCGCCGGAACATCGAACTCCTTATTTTCAGAGAAATCCTGCAGCATATAAGTCTCTCCTCCCGTCGGCGTCAGAAAGATCCGGCACTCCACTTTATCTTCCCCCAGGGCGGCAACCGTCATCTTTAAACCGGGAGAAGCCCCCTCATCCTGCCGCTTTGTCCCATCTATCATAGTACAGTATAATCCATATACCCGCGGCTCTGCGCTTTCCAGTTTCTCCTGATAGGAACCATAAAAATACTCCGCATTTTCCTCCTCCGGCGCCGATACCACCTTATGGAAAAAATTTGTATACATCTCCGCACCGCTTGTATTCAGGTGCCCGGCATCCATAAAATACTCCGGATGCTGAATCGGCAGATATTCCTCCTTCACCATATTAAAGTCATAATATGGCACGTCATATTCCGCCGCCACGCTCCGTATCCCCTCCGCGTAGCTGTCATAACTCTCCGTTGATAACGGTTCCAGCTCATACATCGGAGCCGCACATAATACGATTGAAATCTCTTTCTTTTGGCAATACTCTATGATCTTCCGCAGGTATTTTTCAGCATCCTCCGTCAGATGCATTTCCTCCGGCCTGCGCTCTCTCACAAACAAAGGATTGGAAAATTCTTTTGCCGTCCTGTAATACCCTTTATCTTCGTATTCGGTCAGTCCATCCACATAGATATATTTTTTATAGTTTCCTGTTCTTTTATAAGTTACTCTGTCTTCTATCCAGTCCTTTTCCGTAAGATGCGCCCTGTACCGCACGTATGGGAAGGCCCCGTCCATATAGTACTTCGATGGATTCATATGAAAGAATGCCTCCAGTTTCAGCGGCGACATCTTCATATAATCCGTAATCCTCCAACTGATCTGCACGGCTTCCTTTTCCTGATAGCTGCCCTGTCCGCCCGTGGAACATGTATAATATAATTCCAGATATACTTTTTCTATTTCATTGCGCCTGTCAGCCTCTCTCAGCAAATAATAAGATCCCATCAGCGACTGTCCGGATGTTGCCAGATTGAAATTATTTTTTCCGCTTTTTTCATCCAGTATTTCAGGATCAAAGCCGCAGAACACATGAGAGGAACCAAGACAGATATTGTCTATATTTTTTTCCTGTGCATAAAAATGATGAAAGAGGATTCTTTCCCAATCCTCCTCCTGCCAGTAAAGATAATTCAGTAATTTTGCGCCTGCCAGAAAAAGAACAAACGCCGCCAATATCTGGCACACCGTCCTGCCAAACGCTCTCCGCCCGCAGAAAAAGCCTGTCCTCTCCGCATCCATGTTTTTCAGTCTGCGCTTCACTTCAGAAAAAGGTAAGCAGTCTCGTATCATAAAATAATTCCCCATCACATCCGTATTACAAAATCGGATTTATCTTTCCGGATGATACTCCTCAATTACGCAGGTATGCTCCTTTGTTTTTCTATCATAATTCACACCCACCAACAGCAGATTACCCCGATATCCTTCCAGACTTTTGCAATATTCCTTCTCTTTGATCTGCGCGATCGCACCCGCAGAATTTTTGTTCCATTTCAGTTCAACCACCAATGCCGGTTTATCCGAAAACTGTTTTCCCGGAATAAACACCAGATCGGCAATCCCCTTTCCCCCGGGCATTTCCCGGTGTATGGTATAAAAATTGCGCGCGGCATAAAGCGCTAACGAAATAGTATAGCTCAGCGCATTCTCGTCATTATATTGAATGTGGGATGTCTCAAAATGGGCCTGTCTGATCCCCTCTGCCACCTGTTCAGGGCGCTTCAGCCAGATTGCGCGCAATGTGTCCGCCGAATTTTTCAACGCTTTGGATACTTCACCCCAATCCGAAACCGAAACGGCATTTACATATTCCCCCCTCACTTCACCGTTCGGAATATATACACATCTATTGATATTGTCATACCCCAGATATCCCAGATGGATCAGCAATGTCAGAACATCATCCTCGGTCCGCAGTGTTGTCATATCATTGGTAAAGCTTCCGGTATTTACAGGCACCCTCTCTCCTGCTATCATACTCAGGACATCCTCTCTCAGCCCGTCAAAGTTCATATCAATATAAACCTGCAATGCCTCAAAAGTCTCCGTCTGGTTCCAGTAATTCCCCATCCTCCCAAAACGCATACAGCTTACCACGGACCGGGGACTGTATATGGGCTGAGAGCCCTCAAAAAGATATCCGTCATACCAGTTCTTTACTTCCTCCGGATCCATCTGATACCGCCCGCAAAGCTTCTCAACCTCATTCTCCGTAAAGCCCACATAAGAGGCAAGGGGGCCCGGATCAATCATGGTAAACTCATCAAACATATTGAGCGCTGAATGAGTTCCGTATTTTTTAATCGGCAAAATCCCCGTCATATATGCCAGATGAATATAGCCTTTATCTTTCAGCAAGTCCCTGAGAAAGTCCAGATACTGCTCCTGCGCATTTTTATCTGTTTTATACTCCCGAAATACACAATCCCACTCGTCAATGATCACAATAAACGGACATTTTGCCCTACCGTATATGTCCTGCATCGTTCTTGTCAGATTTGTTTTATCAAAGTAGCGGTATTCGGGATACTCTTCCAGAAGCTCCCAGAGAACACTCTCTCTGATCAGTGCAAGCATCCCTTCCATATTCTCACTCTGGCTTAAAAACTCCTGCATATTCAAAAATATCGTATTATACTGATTCAGATATACAGGAAATTCTTTGCTCTCTGTAATTTCCAGGCCGGAAAACAGTTCTCCCGCATCACATCCCCTGCTGTAATATGCAGCCAGCATATTTGCCGCCGTCGATTTTCCAAAACGCCTGGGACGGCTGATACAGATATATTTTTGCATAGTAGCAATCACACTGTTCGTATATTCGATCAGTCCTGTTTTATCTATATATATTTCAGAATTAACAGCCTCGTAAAATTTTTCATTCCCCGGATTGAAATAATTCCCCATCTGCCATCCCCGCTCTACTCCATAACTTTTCCAGTCTTTTGTCCATTATACGTCAGCCCCCGGACAGGGGCAACTGTTTTATACGGTATTTCCCGAATATCCGCCGGTTATTTTCCCAAAAATCCCCTGTATTCCCCTGTTTTCGACAGCCTGAACCTCTAGTACTAGTTCCTATCCAATGTCCTTCTCACGTACCCCCTGGAAAAGTTGTAACTCCGAAGTGACATTTTTTCCGCTCTTTCCGCATGTCTCGCAATATAAGAAATATACCATGTCTGTGAATCCATATATTCCTGCCCATGCCCGCCTGTGTTTGCTGCATTCTTCCATTTCTCCTGCTGTTCCAGATAAGCATCGTACTGTTCCAGATTCGCTTCGCTCAAAATAATTGGCGCCGCATCCGCCGACAGCCCTCTCAGATACCAGGTATCCGGATTTATTCTCTCCTCCTCCGCCTTTCCCTCGCCGCCTTCCAGATAAGCCGAAATATTATATCGGGCAATCCAGTAATCCGGCTGTCCAAAAGACAAAACAAGGTAACATACCGTAATCACGCAGAGCCCATACCGAAACAACGGAAAGCTGTTTTTCAGTGTTTTCCCGATGATGCCCATAAGCAGCAGCGCGATCACCCCCAGCGCCCAGAGGACAAAGATACGCAGAAAAGTCAGATAATACACGCTGATGTACAGAAGCATCCTGTAAGCGCTCGAAGCCGTCATAATAAATGTACATCCCGAGATCACCAGAAGAATCCCCTTCAGTACCCTGCTCTCCCGGAAAAATCCAATTCCGATCAGCACCAGAACCAGGTTCATCAGACAGATAAACAAAAGCTGGAAAAATCCCTGCCTTGCGTACTGCGCATAGGTATAGCCCGCCGGCAGCGTCCCGTATCCCGCAAACAGATAGACCACCTGTATCACACAAAAATAAATATAGATCACCGCGATTACCGCCGTGGCAGAGATGGCTATAACCGGCTGCCCCTTTCTGTGATCTCCGACCGTTTCACTCAGTTCACGCCCTTCCAGAAAAGATGCCATACCATAGCTGAAAAAAAACATCACGGCAGACCAGAAAATGCAGCAAATTACATCCCAGCCATCCAGATTCCCAAAAAGAACCCTCATGCTCTCTCTGAAAATCATATCCGCAGAAGAAAGCATCACAAGCACCACCACTATCAGGGGAATTGATATACCGGTGCCCGCCAGTACGTAGAGCGCCCGGGAGTTCTTTGTTCCCTTATTCTTCTCCAACCACGCCTGTGTATCCGGAAAAAAGGAAAACATCTTACCGATGCTACCAACGGCCAGTCTCAGAATACTTTTCAGAAACTTTCCGAGCTGCCAGCTTTTTGTATCAAAATAGGCTGCCAGAAGAAAATAAGCCATCAGCACAAAGAGCCATACCTTATTCATTGCAATGATCTTTGCATTGTCCGTGAAACAGTTTGAGATACCCAGCATCAGACTTGCCGCCAACGTCAAAATATGCCCTCCTTTCCAGGAAATACCGGATTTTCTGATAGTATATACAGCAAAGCCGATAGTTCCTGCCACGTAAAAAGGGTAGGCGATACCCGATGCATTTTTATAGAGACAAAAGGTAAAAAAGACAGCATAGAGAAAACTTGCCGGAGCAATCTTATGAAACAGTTCCGGTTTTGCAGAGGATGTCCTCCTTTGTACCTCCTCAGGCACTTTATACGGTAAATTAGGGTACAGGTTATCGCCTCCGGAAACAATCGCTCCCGCAGCCATACTTTCCATATTCTTTTCCATGATTCGATTCCTTTCTTTTTTGCTTTCTTATTTCCGCAGGCTCCGGTTCCTCCCTCATACCTGCGGATGCTCACATATATTTGCCTTTACGTATTTTCTTCCTCATCTTCTTCATATTGAAGAATATCTCCCGGCTGGCAGTTCAGTTCCCTGCAGATCGCCTCCAGAGTAGAGAAGCGCACCGCTTTCGCCTTATTGTTTTTTAAGATGGACAAATTCGCAAGGGTGATATCCACTTTGCCGGCAAGATCCGTGAGGCTCATTTTACGTTTCGCCATCATGACATCCAGATTTACAATGATTCCCATAATTCCCCCTTATATCGTCCAGTCAGTCTCTTCTTTGTACGCGACAGCCTGCTCAAATACGAAGCTCAGTACCTTACTGAACAGTCCGGCGATCAGGAATACAAAAATGACCACCCCCATCGCTATCGTCACATATACAATACTCCTGACGCCCGCCATCAGGGCTATGAAAAAGCTCCAGTTCCCCATTTTCCGCAGGCTGACCACATTCTCCTGCACAAAGCAGTTCTCCGCCAGCACCGTTTCGAAAATCTTCCGCAGCTCCCACAGAAGTTTCTCCGCCGCAATTCCCAGCACAAAATAGACGATCACCGTCTCCTCGTAGTATCGGACCAGAAACGGAAGCTGTTCCCCGATCCATTTGATGCTCCATGGCAAAGATGCCGTCACCAGCACTCCCGTATAAAACATAAAATCCAGCAGATATTTCGTCCCCTTTATCCAGGGCAGTTTTTCATCCGCCGCCGAACCCCAGTATACGGCCGCTCCCTCACCCTGCCCTGCAATATCCTTCTTTTTTCTCTGATCACCGTTTCCCATTTCTCCTCCATTTCTGTGTTGCCGTTTCTTATAACCGGATTCCTGCCTTTTAATCCCGCTATATGTTACTGCCGCCTGATTTTTCGGCTTTTTACTTTATTTCGGTTCCTTCTGTTATACTGATTCCCGTCCTATATTTCAACAAAATCCTTCATACTTTTCCCCGTATACTGCAGGGCAATCCGGTTTTCCGGGTTTATATCCGTCAGGTAAAGTACGATCAAAAATAACCACTCCAGGGGCTTCATCAGTAAATAAACCATATCCGCCGCATATTCGGAACGGATCAGTTTTGCCACAGGAAAGCCATACGTATCATAAAAATGCCGCACTGCCCTGTGGAAACGGGGCGTCCATTCCTCCAAAACCTGTTCAAACGCATTTGCCACACAGAGCTGTCTGTTCACGATAACCTGATGCCCATGCCGCACCCCCAGCCTTTGGGGCTTTACGATCTTTTTATGCCCTCCCGCCGCCGCGGTGCAAAGATAATGCTCGTCATAGTAGATATTCTGAGGCGCAACCCTCTGGGACAGATTCCAGTCACTGGTTTCCGTAAACGCTCTGATCAGAGCATCCGGCTTTTGCCCAAACAGAACCAAAATCCCGATCAGGATTCCCAAAAGGGGCCACATCAGTAAAAATGCCGCCAGAGGCCAATATTTCGATCTTGCCAGAAAACGATTGCACACCGAAAGGATTCCCCTCCCCTCTTCATACTGCCTTCTTCGGGCTTCATCCGTCTCCATCAGCCGCTCCCACTCCCACATCTTATGCCCCACTGTCCTCGCCGTCAGCACCAGGCAGTTAAACGGAAAAAGCAGCAGAAGAACATCAGACAAATCTCCAACAAAGACCTGCACTCCCCAGACAACCGTTTCCGCCGCCCCCAGATACATAGCCGCCATCCCAAGAACAAGGACCAGCGGCGGCATCTTTGCCAGCGGAATATAATTTACCACCAGATAACCCGCAACAGCCACAGCCGCTATTACAATTACGGAGAACTGCGCTCCGGTATAAACAGGCGTATGCGTCTGACCGTTTACAAGCTGTTCCTGCCAGTCCGCATGAAATAATACTTCCCTGAAAAGACTCAGATACATCAGACTGTAGAACACTCCCAACAGGATTCCCACCACATCAAAAATCCTGCATTTTTGATAAACCTCCTGGTCTTTTCGTCCTTTTATCAGCAGATAAATCTCCACTCCCGTAAGCACTAACGGAAACAAAATAAATCCTCCATAAATCCACATGCCTGATAAAACAGCACCGAATAACTCCGCTATCGCGCTCAGCGGATTACCTCCCATGATATACACCCCAATCATCCCCGTCTGCACCACCAGCGCCATAGATATACCGGCGCCGAGTGAAAACAATACCGCTGCCGCAAACGGGTGCTTTTTAATAAAACCTCTTTTTTTGCCGTCCCTTTTTTTATTATTGTTTTCTCCGTTCCAATCCATTTTACAATCCACCGCCTTCCGCACTTCTTTTTCCACTTTTTTTCTATTGTCAATATATCATCCATATAATTGAATGTCAATATATTTTTATTGTTTTTCAATAAATATTTATTGTTTAATTATAATCCCCATATCTCTTTATCCTATTCCTTTCCCAAAATTGCATACCAACGAAAACAAAGCCCTCAAATATTCATTGCGTGCGGCAGGCAAATATTTTATAATCAAGTAGAAATTGCCATTTACTTTACCGGAAAGGAACGAAAAAAATAAAACAGGAGAATAAATATGAACAAAGCAGCAGACTTAAGAAATTTATTAATACGGATTGACCACAGAGGCTACCCCGCTTACAAGGATACCAAAGGCAAATACCAGTTTGACCAGTATATCCTGTCCATCGACCACGTACAGGGAGATCCTTTTGCTTCTCCTTCCAAGGTCAGCCTTCTTGTACCCGGCAAAATCGCCGGCTTCGGAAAGGAATGTTACGAGACAAAAGAGCGGAGAATCGCCTTTCAGGACTATCTGCTCCGACGCATGTCCCTCAAAGTAAAGGACTTCTCTTTCAAGGCAAAAGGTTCCGGTAAAAGCGGCCTGATCGGCATCAGCCATCCGGGACAGGAAATTTTAGAGCGGAGCGCCTGCACCGTAAATCCCGCAAACGGGGATGTGGAAGTCCGCATGGAGATCGGATTTCCCGCCAACGGGCGCACCATCAATGCCGGCGAACTGATCAAAATCTTATTTGATTTTCTGCCCCTTTGTGTGCGGCAGACTTTGCTCTTAACATCCTGCCCGAAAGCATCTTTAGAAAAAGTGCTGTTTCTGGCAGATGACCAGAAAGCGATTCGGGAAGCTCTTAAAGAAAAAGAGCTTGTCGCATTTGTTGCAAACGGCGCTGTTTTACCCAGAAAGTCCGGCGTCTCTTCCCTTCCCATGAAAGAGGCGGTTCCTTTTGAGTCCCCCGCCTCCATGGAGGTTACCCTGGCTCTTCCTCATAAAGGCTCTCTTTCCGGTATGGGCATCAAAAAAGGCGTAACACTGATCGTAGGCGGCGGCTATCACGGTAAATCCACGCTCCTCGAAGCGCTGATGTCAGGCGTCTATAACCACATTGCCGGGGACGGGCGGGAATACGTTATCACCGACGATACCGCCATGAAACTGCGGGCGGAGGACGGCAGAAGCATTCAGAAAGCTGATATCTCCATGTTTATCCGTAATCTTCCCAACGGACGCGATACCACTGCCTTTTATACGGAAGATGCCAGCGGCAGTACTTCCCAGGCCGCCAATACCATAGAGGCGATGGAGGCGGGCACAAAGCTCTTTCTCATCGATGAGGACACCAGCGCCACAAACTTTATGATCCGCGATGATCTGATGCAGCGCGTGGTGAGCCGTGACGCCGAACCGATCATTCCTTTTATCGACCGGATCAGGGAACTCTACGACAGCTACGGCATCTCCACCATACTGGTAGCCGGAAGCTGCGGTTCCTATTTCCACAAGTCGGACCGTATTGTCCAGATGAAGAAGTATGCGCCGGTGGAGATCACCGCCTTTGCCAAAAAAGAAGCGGAAAACTACCCCTATCTGGCAGGTGAAGTCCCCGCCGCATCCGCTCCCGATTTCCGCAGGATCGTAAAAAGGGATGACGCTTTTGCAAGGGAAAACCGGATAAAGATGCGCACCGACGGTACGGACGGCTTTTCTATCAATAAAACCGAAGTGGATCTGCGATATGTGGAACAGCTTGTTGATTCCGAGCAGCTCACCGCCCTTTCGCATATGCTGAAATCCATGAAACTCCACGATTTTGACGGCAAAAAAACGCTGCAGGATGCCGTGGCCGGTATCTATAAACGTATTGAAACAAAGGGATTTTCCGTATTTGCCGGCGGAGACTACCTGCCGGGGAATCTGGCCATGCCGCGCCCCCAGGAATTGTACGCTGCCATCAACAGATGCAGAGAGCTGATTAAAATATAATCCGGGTTTGTCTTTACTTTAACAGGTAAAAGTGCTAAAGTGTAATGTAAATATTACAAATTTCTGAAAGGAACTAAAAAATGCCAATTACGGAACTGCTGGAACAAAACTGCAAAATGTACGGAAACGACATCTGCCTTGTGGAGATCAATCCGGAAGTAAGGGACAAGCGCAGAGTTACCTGGAAAGAATATGAACTGATCGAACCCTCCCACGCACCCTACTACAGGCGGGAAATCACCTGGAACGTATTTAACGAAAAGGCAAACCGCTTTGCCAATCTGCTTTTATCCAGAGGCATCAAAAAGGGCGACAAGGTTGCCATCCTTCTGATGAACTGCCTTGAGTGGCTGCCGATCTATTTCGGCATCCTGAAAACCGGCGCGCTCGCCGTGCCCCTTAATTTCCGTTATTCATCCAGTGAGATCGAATACTGTCTGGATCTCTCCGAGACGGACATTCTGATCTTCGGACCGGAATTTATCGGCCGTATTGAAGAAATCGCAGACCGCATCAGTACAAACAGACTATTGCTTTTCTTTGGGGAAAACTGTCCTACCTTCGCGGAGGATTACAACATTCTGACCGCGGACTGCTCCAGTATTTCTCCGAATATCACGCTGACGGACAAGGAGGATGCCGCTATCTATTTTTCATCCGGCACCACCGGCTTTCCGAAAGCCATTTTACATAACCATGAGAGCCTGATGCACTCCTGCAAAGTGGAGCAGAATCACCACGGACAGGGCCGCAATGATGTTTTTTTGTGTATTCCGCCGCTCTATCACACCGGCGCCAAGATGCACTGGTTCGGTTCCCTGTTGTCCGGCAGTAAAGCCGTCCTGTTAAAGGGCACAAAACCGGAATATATCCTGGACGCCGTATCGAAAGAAAAGTGTACGATTGTCTGGCTGCTCGTTCCCTGGGCGCAGGATATTCTCGAAGCTCTCGATTCCGGCAGGGTAAACCCGGAAGATTACGAATTGTCACAGTGGCGCCTGATGCATATCGGTGCGCAGCCTGTTCCGCCCTCTCTGATCCGGCACTGGAAAGATTATTTCCCGGATCACGCTTATGATACCAACTACGGCCTCAGCGAATCCATCGGTCCCGGCGCCGTACATCTTGGCGTGGAAAATATCCACAAAGTGGGCGCTATCGGCGTACCCGGCTACGGCTGGGAGGCGAAAATCATCGATTCTGACGGCGCTGCCGTAAAACAGGGTAATGTGGGTGAGTTATGCGTCAGAGGCCCCGGTGTAATGACCTGCTACTACAATGACGAAAAAGCCACCACGGAAGTCTTAAAAGACGGCTGGCTTCTGACCGGAGATATGGCAAGACAGGATGAAGACGGTTTTTACTATCTGGTGGACCGCAAAAAGGATGTCATCATCAGCGGCGGTGAAAACCTCTATCCCGTGCAGATCGAGGACTTTATCCGTACCCACAGCGCCGTCCATGACGTTGCCGTGATCGGACTTCCCGATAAGCGGCTCGGTGAGATTGCGGCAGCAATCATAGAATTAAAGCCCGGCACAAAATGTTCGGAAGAAGAAATGAATCTGTTCTGCACCGGGCTTCCGAGATACAAACGCCCCAGGAAGATCATTTTCGATGATATCCCCCGCAATCCTACCGGTAAGATTGAGAAACCGGTACTGCGTGAACGGTATCAGGTACATCGGCTTGTGGAAGCGGAAATCAACGCATAAACAAAGAGGGGCGCCGCGCCCCTCTTTTAAAATCCCTCTTTTCTTCTCTGCTTCCGCAGTTCCGCCCTTTTCATGCCGCTCTCCCATTCCGCCTTCTCCGACTCTGTCCTCAGTTCCAGCCCGAATGCCACCTCTTTCGGACGCTCCTTCTCATCCAGCGCCACCATCGTCACATATGCCCGGTTGATTGGACACCGAAATCCCTTTTCATCTTCCACATAGCTGTCCACCCGCACTTCCATGGAACTTCGACCGACATAAGTGATCCTGCCGATAATAACCACCATATTTCCCAGAAATGCCGGCTCCTTAAACTGAAGATTATCAATACATGCCGTGGTCACCTCCGCCTCACAGTGACGCCTTGCCGTAACACTTGCCACTTCATCGATCCACGCCATCAGCTTTCCGCCAAAAAGCCTGTTCGCACCGTTGATATCTTCATATTTTAACAGCCTGAACTGCTCCGTCTTGCTGTCTTCCACATATTTTTTTCTCATTCTGCCCTCTGCGTCTTTCGTTCCTTCTGCCGGTACAATTCCATTCCTTTATAAAAACGCCGACACGATCGGAATCGTTATAACTGACATTAGTGTCGTTAATATAATCCCTTTTGTACATTCCATCTCATCCGCGCCGCTCTCCGTCGCCAGCATTACCACGATAGAGCCCACCGGCATCGCCAGCATCAGCACAAATACGCCCTCCACCATTGCCGGCCAGGGCACAAGGCGCAAAAGGAGCGCCGCACAGATCGGTATCAGCAGCAGCTTGACCGCCATAAACCCATATGCTCTTTTGTCCAGAAAAAATTCCAGCTTGCCGCCCTGCGCCACGGAAGCCCCGATCAGCATCATGGAAACCGGCACCGCCGCATTCCCGACATATTCAAAAAACGTACATACGCTCTCAGGCATATCCAGGCCAAAAAGGAAAATAACGATCGTTACCACGCAGGCGACAACACCCGGATTAATCAGTTTCTTCCACTGATTGCCATTTTTCTTCTCCGTCTCTTCTTCCCTTTCTTTCAGGCTGCTCTTTGCCGCAAGCTGAAAACCATAAGTATAGAGAAGCAGGTTGTATCCCATATTGTAGAAGACGATCAGAAGCATGGATTCTTTTCCGAAAATACTGGAAATCACCGGAATCCCCATAAACCCCACATTGGAAAAAATAAGCATCAGTTTATACAAATTATAGTGCTCCTCTTTTGCCCGAAGGATCTTTGCCACCGGCCCGCTCAGCAGAATCAATACGGCATAATAAATCACCACAAGAATCAGCGTCTGAAAGAGCATACTCCCCTCCAACCCTGATTCACTCCCCATCACGCCGCTGATCATCAGACAGGGATTCATCACATTGATCACAATCTTTGACATTCTGCCGCAGGCATTACTGTCCAGCCATTTTATTCTGAAAACAATATAGCCGATCAGCATCATGGAAAGAAGTACCAGCATCTGTTGTATTACGACAAATATATTCATAAGTTCTCTTTACGCCTGATTATAATTATTTGCAAATCCGCCGTTTGTATTCATCTCCACGGGAGATTTGATCGCCAGATAGAAATGAACAAACGTTGCAGACATATAAGGTCCTACATAGAGCACCGCCAGTCCGCATGTAACACTGCAAAGAAGTATCCACGGGATAAACGACAGATATAACACAAAGTAATCCATCTTATGTCCGTCCATCATCGCAATACTTTCATCCAGCGCCTCCTTTGCGCTCATTTCCGGATGTTCCGCCAGAATATAGTACGCCTGAGAATAGCTGATGGCCTTGATGATTCCCGGCACCACAAGAAGCAGACTCCACAAAAATGTAAATATGGATATCAGAAGCGTCAGCACCAGTGCGTCTACAAAACGCTGAAATCCACTGAACAATACATTCACATCCGGTTCAAATCCTCTTGTCAGATTTAAATAAACATATGCCATACCAAGAGACAACGGTCCCGTTACGCACACCGATCCGATTGTTCCGACATAGGGAACCAGACTGCATGCCCCCGCAAGCGCAGCTACAATAACCATGCAGACGATGAGCATCCCCATATTTCCGCTCATGTCATTTTTTGCCCGCATCTTTAATTCCGCTCTGTTAATCATTCTTTGTTTTCTCCTTCCTCTTCAGTGAAACCGCCATGTTATATTGTTCCGCATGGCGTTTTTCCACCAGTTTTCTCTCATAGCCGATCGTTCCGTGATCATGCCATGGATCGTTGAAGTAATAGTTGTCTTTATCATACCCGACAAGCAACATACAGTGTTCATTGGAACGCCACTCAAAAACTTCTCCGGTGTCCGCAATGATCCACTCCGGTCCTGCACAGGTTTCTTTTAAATCAATGCTCGCCCAGAATATGACGGGCATGTCATTATCTATATAATCCCGTAAAAGCAATTCCATCGGTACGCCGGTCAGATCCACCGGCTCCCACGCGCTCCTACAATTCGTTTCATATCCTCCGGCTGTTCCTGCTTCCGCGCTGCTTCTCCCACTTTGTTCAAATGCTCTTGTCAGCGCCTTCCTGATCACCGGTGCGTAACACCCCATGGATTTATCATCGGCGGGATCTCCCACAAAAACCTTCCACGGATCTCCGCCGTACAGCCTTCCATCCCGCTCAAAAAGCGGTACTTTCTCAAGGCAATGCTCCGCAAATTCTCCGACGGAAATATTTTCTCCCAGATATTGCAGAAGCATCACCGCGGAAACGCTTTCGCATCCGGTAGGCCACTCTTTAGTCTGGTCAATATATGGTACTTTTATTAATTTTTCAGACCATTTCTTTTTTGTCATAAAATTTCTTAATTCCCAAAAGCGCTGCTACCAGCAAAGCTGCGCTGAGCACCAGCGTAATAAGCCAGTTTTTGCAGATTCCGGCAATGATATAACCAACTACGCAGACAACCGCAACTATCATCGCGTACTGCATCTGCGTCTGCACATGGTTGATATGATTACTTTGGGCTCCCGCCGAGGACATAATCGTCGTATCGGAAATCGGCGATATATGATCGCCGCATACCGCACCTGCCAGAACCGCAGACACGGCAATAACCATCATCTTCTCATCCGCCATCTTAAACATCTCTACAACGATCGGCACAAGAATCGCAAAAGTTCCCCAGGATGTTCCTGTGGAAAACGCAAGGAACAGCGCAACGGCAAACATGATTGCCGGAATAAAGATACTGGCGGTCGCGCTCGCTCCCACCGTGCCGTTTACAAACTCACCGATGCCCAGATTATCACCCATGCCCTTCAGCGTCCAGGCAAAAGTCAGAATCAGGATTGCAGGAACCATAAGCTTACATCCCTCCGCCAGAGAGTTCATAAACTCTTTAAAGCCGATAACTTTCCTCGGCAGATACAGAACCGCCATAAAAATAACCGTCACCGTTGTCGCAAAGATCAGGCTGATTTCCGCGTCACAGTTCGCGAAAGCATCTACGACTCCCACTGCTCCGCCCTGCATACCCGTATAGATCATGCCAAAGACCGCAGATGCAATAAGCACCGCCACGGGAAGCACCAGGTCCATCACCTTTCCGTTTTTATTGCCCTCTTCCCCGGCCGCTTCCACATCTTTAAATTCTTCCGCTCCGGAAGTAAACAGATCACCTTTTTGCGCATTCTTCTCATGCTTTTTCATCAGCCCGAAATCCAGATTCAGCCCGATTACCAGACATACCATCAACAGTGTTAAAAGTGCATACAGATTAAACGGGATTGTACTCAAAAACAACTGGAAACCAGTCAGAGAACTGTTCTCAGGCACATAAGAATTCACCGCCGCCGCCCAGCTTGAAATCGGCGCGATGATACAGATCGGAGCTGCCGTCGCATCGATGATATAGGCAAGTTTTGCCCTGGAAACCTTATACTTATCCGTCACCGGACGCATCACGGAACCCACCGTCAGACAATTAAAATAGTCATCCACAAAAATCAGCACACCCAGACCGGTCGTCGCAAAGAGCGCACTCCTTTTTGATTTGATCTTTCCGATCGCCCAGTTGCCGTAGGCTCTCGATCCTCCTGACTTCTGCATCAGCACTATGATCATGCCGAGCAGCACATCAAAAATGATAATATTCAGGTTCATACTTCCCGTCATCGTTGTAAACAATGTCTCGAATGTCCCCCAGGGCTGAAACCCCGCTGTGAACATCGCCCCGAGAAGCACCCCGACAAACAGGGAAGAATAAACCTCCTTCGTTATAAAAGCCAGCAGGATCGCCACAACGGGCGGCACCAGCGACCACCATGTACCATACATTTTTTCATCTCCTCCCCATGTTGGTTTCGCATCTGCCAAAGAGATGCTTTTCTTTTGTTTTACACTCTTACGCTTTCAGAGTGCTCTCTATCACAAACGCCAGCTTCTCATACTCCTCCACCGGCATCGGCTTCGCAAAATAATATCCCTGGACATACTCACACCCCACACTGTCCAGAAATTCCACCTGTTCCTTCTCTTCCACTCCTTCTGCGATAACCGGAAGTTCCAGATCCTTTGCCAGCCGGATCACATTTGCCACAATACTCTCGCTCCTTCTCTGGTTCTCACTGCCGGACGCAGCCATAAATTTCATATCCAGCTTCAGAACGTCCACGGAAATGTCCTTTAATACATTCAAAGAAGAATAGCCGCTGCCAAAATCATCCATAAGAATCGTAAAACCATATTCCTGAAGCTGCCGCATTGCCTTTTTGATCGTTCCCGGATTATCCGTATAGGCACTCTCCGTCAGCTCAAGCTGGAAGTATTTCGGCGGAATATTATATTTTACCGTCAGATCGTAAATCTCTTCCACGATCCTGGGATTATACATACTCACCCTGGAAATATTCACCGAGATCGGAAAAGGCTCCAGTCCCCTGTCCAGCCAGTTTCTGATCAGTCTGCATGATTTATCCCAGATATAATAGTCCAGCTTCATAATCAGGCCGTTTTTCTCAAAAACAGGGATAAATTTCCCCGGTGAGACCATACCCTTCTCCGGTGTGATCCACCGTACCAGCACTTCCGCGCCCTTCAGTTTATACTCTGCCAAACCGTATTTCGGCTGCAGATAAAGCACAAACTCCTCCTCCTTCATCGCCCGCTCCATATCGCTGACGATGCTCTGCGCTTCCTGAATGCTTTTTCCGATTTCTTCGGTATAGATATGATAATTTTGTATATAATTCCCTTTACACTCCTTCGATGCCAGCTTCGCATGATCTATCATGCCATATATGGATGCCTCTTTATCTTCTATATAAAATACACCCAGATTTGACAAAATATTGTAATCTCTCTGATAAGACTGCAGATCTTTCTGGAAACAATCCATCATCCTTTGAATATCTTCATTTCCCGCCACCGGCATACAGATACAGAATGCATCCGCCTCAATACGGCAATAGGTCATATGCTCCACATAGCCCGACATCTTCCGCAGCATATCCGCAATATGGCAGAGCAATTTATCTCCTCCCCGCATACCGAACACACTGTTATACACCTGGAACTGATAAATATCAAAATGCAGAATCATAAAATCCACATCCGGATATTCCTTCAGCATCTTCTTTGTCTGATGCACAAACATATTCTTTATATAAATACCGGTCAGGGTATCGAACTGCTCCTGGTAGCGCAGCTTTCTAAGCACATACAACTCACTTCTCTCAATAACGTTCTTTACACGGAATCTGATAATCTCCGCATTATAAGGCTTCTTAATAAAATCCCATGCGCCATACTCCAGGCATTTTACTTCACTCTCGGAATCGGACTGGCTGGTAGAAACAATAACCGGAATATTCGCAAATTCCAGGGACGATGCATAAGCCTCCAAAAACTGAAAACCATCCATTTCCGGCATGATCAGATCCGTAATCACCGCTGAAACCGAATTCTTGGAATCCTGCAGTATCTCCAGTGCCTTCCGGCCGTTTTCCGCCTCCAGCACATGATACGTATCTTCCAGAATAGTCGTCAACAGCATTCTGTTTAATTCGTTGTCCTCCACCACTAAAACTGTATTTTCCATAAGCTGCTCCTTTGCTTCACAGTACAACTTCCCTACCGGAAATTCTCATACATATTAATGATAGCAAATAAAGACCTTAAAAGCAACTATGTCAGTTCAAAAAAATTTTACCTCTGCGGCAGTTATCCATGCCACAGAGGTATGTTTTATTCAACATCCTGAAGCGCTTTATAATCTTCTTCTCCCGTACGGACTTTTACTACTTTCAGCACATTATAAACAAAAATCTTGCCATCGCCGATATGCCCGGTATAAAGAGCCTTCTTCACTGCTTCGATCACATGTTCCACAGGAATCTTGCTGACAATGACCTCCACCTTGATCTTCGGCATCAGTGTTGCATCCATCTCGACACCACGGTAATATTCTCCTGCTCCTTTCTGTATCCCACAGCCCATTACCTGTGTCACCGTCATACCAGTCACGCCCAATTCGTTCAGCGCCTTCTTCAGCGCATCAAATCGCGCCAATTTTGCAATAATGGAAATTTTATACATGCCGGTATTAAAGATCGGTACACCGTTTGCATCCGTCTCACTGCCTGTCGCCACCACCGGAATCGCCCGATCTACTTTAAACTTCCCTGCTTTTTCATAATCCTCCTCACCCAGGTCGGTATTCTCATTGATATCCATCGCTGCCGACATATCCGTAATGGAGAAGCCGGAATATGCACTGGGAAGCCCATGTTCCGTTGAATCCAGGCCGATAATCTCCTCCTCCTCAGAAACCCGCAGCCCCAGGATTGCTTTAATCAGTAAAAATGCCAGTGTGATTGTAACCAGCGTCCAGCCTGCTACTGCCGCAAAACCGATAAGCTGCAGCCCCATCAGTTCAAAACCGCCTCCGTAAAACAGTCCTGTAAGCTTTTCCCCTGCCGCATTCGTGATGGCATAGCCGGGCGCCGTATCCGTAGCAAACAGCCCTACCGAAAGAGTTCCCCAAATGCCGTTTAAACAATGTACCGCAACAGCTCCTACCGGATCATCCACACGCAGCCTGTGATCCAGAAGCCATACTCCGAATACCACCAAAATACCCGCCACAGAACCGATAACAATAGCACCGAAAGCATCCGTTACGTCACAGGGTGCCGTAATTGCCACAAGCCCCGCGAGAGAGGCATTCAGGCACATGGAAACATCCGGCTTCCCGTATTTGATCCAGGTAAAAATCATACATACCACCGTTGCCACAGCCGGTGCAATCGTTGTTGTCACAAAAATGGAACCAAGCTGTTCCACCGTGGTCGCCGCTGCTCCGTTGAAACCATACCACCCCAGCCATAATATGAATACGCCCAGACAGCCAATCGGCAGATTGTGTCCCGGGAAAGCATTCACCTTTGTAATCCTGCCATCCTTATCTCTTCCAAACTTTCCAATGCGGGGGCCCAGTATCTTTGCTCCCACCAGTGCGGAAATACCGCCTACCATATGGATTGCGCAGGACCCCGCGAAATCATGAAAGCCCATCTGTGCCAGAAAACCGCCACCCCAGATCCAATGTGCCTCAATCGGATAGATCACCGCAGAAATGATCGCGGAATAGACACAGTAAGATATAAATTTTGTCCTCTCCGCCATGGCTCCTGAGACAATAGTTGCCGTTGTTGCACAAAATACGAGGTTAAACACAAAGTTTGACCAGTCAAAACTCTCATAGGCTGTAAAAATATCAAAACCCGGTTTTCCGATCAGCCCAAACATATCTTCACCAAGCAGAAGCCCAAAACCGATCAGGATAAACACTACCGTACCGATACAGAAATCCATCAGGTTCTTCATCAGGATATTTCCCGCATTCTTGGCTCTGGTGAAACCAGTCTCCACCATCGCAAAGCCGGCCTGCATCCAGAATACCAGTGCCGCGCCAATCAAAAACCAGACGCCGAATATCTGACCATTCATTACACTCATAATCTCTTCTGACATAATACTCCCTCTTTTCTGAATTTTTTCTGCGTGAAACCTTTTTTACAGGTTTTCCTGCACAGGATTTCACGATTCGCCTCATATTTTTGCACTTAAGAGCAGCCGGCGTTCGTCCTCGTGCAATTTTTATTTCATACAAGGGAAAAGGCGCCCTGAGAATGATTCTCAAAGCGCCTTTGCCTTTGTTAATCACAAGTCTAGCATCATATTTTTCCGTTGTCAACACCGCTTTTACAATTTTGCCATATCTGCCAAACTTTACCGAAATATTTTTTTATCTTTGTCTAACATCACTCTCTTTATCGCATTTATATTTTATATTTTTATGCAGAATTTTCCATATCCGATATACCGGCATATGTCCACTTAAATGGATGTGCCGTAAGATTGTATTGTTCAATAAAGCGCAGGATGCTTGCTTTGTTATCTTGTGCTAACTCACCCGCCATATTCGCTTCGTTATCGGTTTTCTGTCCGTAAGGCTACGATTTCGCTATCCCTTCTTCTCCCCTGCACCTCACGATGCAAGCCTTAGGAGTCGCTATAAAGTTCGTCGGTAGCTACGCCTAAGTGGACTTTCACCACAGAACACGGGCATGTCCGTCATACATAAAAAAGCAATATTTATTCATTGCTATTTAAGCAATGCTGTACTAGATGTAACGGGCCGGACTGTTACCCGATATTCTTCCGGTTGCATCTCAGCCCAGATAAGTCATATACGTGTTGTAAACAATCCCCTCCAGCTTCTCCTCCCCCGTACGGGTAAACCCCAGTTTATGGCACAGCCGCTCCGATGCCGCATTATCCGGATGCATCAGAACCCGCACCTCCTCAAAGCCAAGTTCCTTCCTGCCGTATGAGAGTATTTCCCGGCACACCTCCTCCGCCAGTCCCCTCCCCTGCCACTTTTTTCCGATCACATAACCAAGCTCCGGCTCATCAAACCCCTCCCGCATGGACAGCCCCGCCCTGCCGATCACTTCACCGCTCTCCCTCAGGCACACAGTCCACATACCGAACCCGTAAAATCCATACACCTTCTCCATATAGTCCCGGATATACTGTCTTTCCTTTTCCGGATCTTCAAACAGATCTTCCATATATTTGGTAATATCCTTATCTTGGTAAATCCGGTAAAAACTTTCCACATCTTCCGGCACGCTTTCCCGCACAAAGCATCTTTTTGTCTCACAGATCCTCCAGGGAATGCCCCGATATCTCCGCCAGATCCTTTCCAGATAAGTTTCGTCAAGATTTTCCATATCCGTCACCGCATACGAAATACCAGGAAAATCCTTTCCCTCCTCTGTCAGGACCGCCGCAACTGCCATATCCAGTTTTCTGCATATACGGGCAAGCTCCGGGCTGTCCGTCAGAATCAGAAAGTCCCGCAGAATATCCCTGTCCGTCTCCCGAAACAGGATCTCCAGCTTCTTCAGCTCCTTTGCGTTCAGTTCTTCCTCCAAAATTATTTTGACGATCATACCAATATCCCTTTACGAAAAATAAGTTTTATTATATCATATATTCTACATATTTTCACAGAAAGGAATATTTATAAATGGCTCAAAATCCAATCGTAACTTTTGAAATGGAGGACGGCGGCGTTATGAAAGCGGAGCTGTTTCCTGAAATTGCCCCCAATACGGTTCATAATTTTATCAGTTTGGCGCAAAGCGGATTTTATAACGGCTTGATTTTCCATCGGGTTATCCGTGGCTTTATGATTCAGGGCGGCGATCCGGAGGGAACGGGAATGGGCGGCCCCGACTACAGTATTAAGGGGGAGTTTTCCCAGAACGGATTTCAAAATCCGCTCAAGCATTCTGCCGGAGTGTTGTCAATGGCCCGTTCTATGATGCCAGATTCTGCCGGAAGCCAGTTTTTTATTATGCACAAGGATTCCCCGCATTTAGACGGCGCTTATGCCGCGTTTGGCAAGATTACGGAGGGCATGGAGGTTGTAAACCGGATAGCGGAAACTGCAACGGACGAAAATGACCGCCCCTTAGATGATCAAAAGTTAAAATGCGTCACCATAGATTGTTTTGGCGTGGATTACCCCCAGCCGGAAAAAATCTGACTTTAAAAGGGCTGCCATAACATACGGGTTCTATTTTGTGGCAGCCCCTTTCTTTTACCCGTTTCGCTTCACCATCTCAAACAGTTCCCAATACCCTGACCGTTCCATTAACTGACGAAACCCATCTAACGCTTCTTCTTCTGAGTAGTTACACGACTGTAAAAAGTCCTCTCCTTTTTCACTGACATACTGGTAAAATAAAGCCGCCGCTATGACTTCGTCTTTGTTTGAATAGTCAATTCCATCTAATAGAATGTTTTCCGCTTCATTGACCTGCCCTAAGTCTGCCATATTCCTAAAATCATTTGGCTGATTGCCGGAAACTTCGTATCTAGTTTCGCTTGCAAGATCAAGCTGTATGTATTTTTTTCCGGTCAGCATGGTAAAAAGCACACTTGTGGCTTCTTTGATAATCCGTAACACATAGTCTTTTTCATCGTCGTACTGCATTTATATCCCTCCACTTTACGCTGGACGGTCTGTTTTCTTTGTCCCTTTTATAATGCCGCTATTTTTAAAATAGCAGGGCTGCTGCAAATATTGTTTCTATAAACTTTATAAATCAGTAAACGCATCGAAATGCGCGGTCCTTATTATAGAGACTCTTTTGCTTTAGCCCTGAAACTGCTATTTTTTATTCTGTATCCACGCCAAAATTCGCGCATAGCGCGGCAAGCCCTCCTTGATAACCGCTGCCGATTGCATTAAATTTCCATTCTGCGCCGCTTTTATAGAGTTCTCCAAATACTGCGGCTGTCTCTATTGAAAAATCTTCGCCTAAATCATACCTGAGCATTTCTTCCCCTGTGTTTTCATTGTAGATCCGGATAAACGCGTTGTTGACCTGCCCAAAATTCTGCCGTCTCTGCTCGGATTCATAAATGGTCACGGTAAATGCTATTTTTTCAATCTGTTCTGGAACTTTGCTTAGATCAATTTTGATCTGTTCATCGTCCCCGTCTCCGGCGCCAGTCAGGTTATCTCCCATGTGCATAACGCTTCCCGATGTGTGCTCTAAATTGCCATAGAATACAAAATCTTCTGACTTAGTTACTTTTCCATTG
>OFGN01000227.1_pt1 | contig 66087 bp, 59 predicted proteins | sample 1521821 | NCBI WGS metagenome assembly OFGN01 (sample SAMEA3504094, study PRJEB24116) | mouse gut metagenome | biome: mouse gut; feature: mouse-associated habitat; material: faeces | place: Denmark | collected 2011
ATGAGGTATTTGGATTATCGCCCTCAATTTACGAAAAATGTGCCAAGAGCACGGTCTCTGAAGACAGATAAGTTGCGGCGGCCTTGACCTTTTTATTCTGCCGGTGTAAAAAATCTCGAATTTTTTATGTACTTTTGCAGAGGCTTTACCAATACCGGCAAGTCTGAGTCTATGATTGAAAGAATAGTAATTATCGACAGTGTTGATCCTCTGTGTTTCTACGGCGTGAACAATGCCAACATGCAGCTGATCAAAAATCTCTATCCGAAGCTTCGCATTTCGGCGCGTGGCTCGGTGATCCGTGTGATTGGCGAAGAGACCGAAACGGCTGATTTCGAGGCCAAGATCAAAGAGCTCAGCGCCTACGCCGAGCATTACAACACTCTCACCGAAGAGGCCATTCTCGATATCATAAAAGGCGAGGCTCCCAAGGAGCTCAAGCGCGACGGCGTGATAATCTACGGTATCAACGGCAAGCCCATCAGCGCCCGCAATGCCAACCAGCAGCTTATGGTGGAGAGCTTCGCCAAGAACGACCTTACTTTCGCTCTCGGCCCCGCCGGTACGGGCAAGACTTATATCGCCATCGCCCTTGCCGTACGTGCCCTCAAAAACCGCGAGGTGCGCAAGATTATCCTCTCGCGCCCGGCAGTGGAGGCCGGAGAGAAGCTCGGCTTCCTCCCCGGCGACATGAAAGACAAGATCGACCCCTATCTGCAGCCGCTCTACGACGCTCTCGAAGACATGATACCCTCGATCAAGCTTAAGGAGTATATGGAGAGCAATGTCATACAGATCGCGCCGCTTGCCTTCATGCGAGGCCGCACTCTCAACGACGCCGTCATCGTGCTCGACGAGGCCCAGAACACCACCGTACATCAGATCAAGATGTTCCTCACGCGCCTTGGCATGAACGCCAAGATGATAATCACCGGCGACGTCACCCAGATCGACCTGCCGCGCTCGGTGCAGTCGGGTCTTGTGCAGGCCCTCAAGGTGCTTGCCAATGTCCCCGGCATAGGGCGCGTGGAGTTCGCCAAGAAAGATATCGTGCGCCACTCCCTTGTGCAGCGCATAGTCGAGGCCTACGAGCGTCATGAGGCACTCGCCAAGGAGCACCCCGACGACAATCCGGAAAATTAACATACTACAATACAACCATTCATTATCACTCTTATGCCCCTTACAAGCACAGATTTCCATTTCCCCAATCAAGACGCACCCGTATATCACGGCAAAGTGCGCGATGTTTATTCTATCGCAGGCGACCTGTTGGTGATGGTCGCTACCGACCGTATCTCGGCTTTCGATGTTGTGCTCCCCAAGGGCATTCCCTATAAGGGACAGGTGCTCAACCAGATTGCCAACTACTTCCTCGACGCCACCTCTGAGGAGATTCCCAACTGGAAACTTGCCGAGGTTGACCCGATGGTCACCGCCGGTGTGCGTGCCGAAGGTTTCAGAGTAGAGATGATTATCCGCGGCTATCTTGCCGGCAGCGCATGGCGCGAGTATGCCGCAGGTGCGCGCGAGCTTTGCGGTGTGAAACTCCCCGAAGGCCTTCGCGAGAACGAGCGTCTGCCCGAACCCATCATCACCCCCACCACCAAGGCCGACGCCGGTCACGACGAGAATATCTCGCGTGAGGAAATCATCGCCCAAGGTATCGTGAGCGAGGAAGACTACAAGGTGATGGAAGAGTATACCCGCCGCCTTTTCGCCATTGGCACAAAGATGGCAAACGACAAGGGCCTTATCCTCGTGGACACCAAATATGAATTTGGCAAGCACGACGGCAAGGTGATCCTCATCGACGAGGTCCACACCCCCGACTCATCGCGCTACTTCTATGCCGACACCTATCAGGAGCTCTTCGAGGCCGGCAAGCCCCAGCGTCAGCTCTCTAAGGAATTTGTGCGCCAGTGGCTCATGGAGAATGGCTTCATGGGACGTCCCGGCGAGACCGTGCCTGAGATGACTCCCGAGGTATGCCGCAGCATTTCTGAGCGCTATATCGAACTCTACGAGCACCTTACAGGCAAGAAATTCGTGCCTGCCGACGAAAACGGTGCCGACGCACGTATCGAAACCGGCGTTCTCGACTTCCTTGCCAATCTCAATAACTGATTCAGTTGGAAGTAGAGCACGTAAACCCCTACGATGACAAACGCGCCAAAACCGAACAGGTAGAGGCGATGTTCGACGCCATCGCTCCGGCCTACGACTTCATGAACCGCGCCATGACCTTCGGGCTCGACCGCCTGTGGCTCCGTGCGCTCGTGAAAGTCGTGCGCCGCAGCGGTGCGCGCCATATTGTGGATATGGCCACCGGTACCGGCGACGTAGCCCTCGCCCTTGCCAACCGTATAAGCGGCGTCAAGGTCACCGGCCTTGACCTGAGCGAAGGCATGCTCTCCAAGGCTCGCGCAAAGACCAAAGGCGAGGATGTCACTTTCCGTCAGGCCGACTGCCTGCATACAGGGCTGCCTGAGGCGAGCGCCGACGCCGTCACTGTAGCCTACGGCGTACGCAACTATGCCGATATAGCCGCCGGCTTGCGCGAGATCGCACGCATACTCCGGCCCGGAGGCACTGTGGCGATACTCGAGCTCTCCACCCCCGTCTCTCCCATTACCAAACCGCTCTATAAGCTTTATACACGTTTGCTTATACCGGCTGCAGGGCGGTTGATATCAGGCGACAGCCGCGCCTACTCTTATCTGCCCGAGAGTATCGCCGCCGCCCCGCAGCGAGGCGATATGACCGCACTCATGACAGAAGCAGGCCTCGCAGAGGCCTCTTATAAAGCTCTCTCTTTCGGCGTTTGTACGCTGTATACTGCCAAGAAGTATTGATCTTTTTCGTAAGCCATTCTGACCTGCTTGCGACAATAAAGTAGAACATGAAACTGACATTACGCACAATCGCAGCCGCCATTGGGGTGGCTTTCTGTATAAATGCCTCTGCGCAGGCCCAGTATTTCGGGTCGGCAAAAGTTAATGCCGACGATACATCTGCAGCCGCCGCTGTAGAAGACAGCTTAGCCCGTGCTGCAAGCCGCGCAAGCAAAGCCAGTGAGGCAAGCAAGGCCAGTAAGGCGAGCAAGGCAAGCAAAGCCAGCAAGGCAAGCAAAGCCGCCAAAGCCGCGCGCGAGGCTGATAGCGCTGCCAGCCGTGTGCGCTCGCTCGCCGAGCTCAACGCCTATCTCGACACTCTCGATATGAGCCGCTACGATAACGTGATGTCAACGCGCCTTCTGCCCAAGACCGCTTTCCTTCCTTCGGTTTTCACCGGCTATGAATATCCCGACACCACATCGGCTTTCACCCCCGAGCTGTCGGGAAATCCGGCTTTCGAATGGATAGAGGAGGAGATGGCCATGCAGCGCAAGCTCAAGGCACTCAACTATAATCTCTATCTCTCGCACCCCGACCGCGTGGCATATAACATCAACCTTTTGCCTGAGGCACCCAAGGTGTTCCACGCAGTTGTCGACCCCGAGAAGCACACCATAACCATAGAGGAGACAATCAACAAGGCCGAGGTCGTGAATCCTATCGACATAGGCCCGGCCAAGAAACGCCATTGGATACGCACTTTCACAGCCTCGCTGCAGTTCTCGCAGGCCTACGTGTCGCCCAACTGGTATCAGGGCGGCAACAACAACCTCAACGCTCTCGGCCAGCTCTACTATAATGTGAAGCTCAACACCCAGTATCATCCCAATCTGCTCTTCGAGACCACGGCGCAGTATAAGCTTGGCATAAACAGCGCCCCCGACGATACTATCCATGCCTATAATATCACCGATGACCTCTTTCAGGTCAACACCACATTCGGTATCCGTGCGCACAAGCGGTGGTACTATTCATTTACCGGTCAGTTCAAGACCCAGCTCCTCAACTCCTACCAGTCGAATACCAACAATCTGCGCTCATCGTTCCTATCTCCGGGCGAGCTCACAGCCGGTATCGGTATGACCTACAACTATGCCAACCCGGCGAAGACATTTACTTTCGACGCGTCGCTGGCGCCTCTTTCCTACGCTCTGCGCACATGTATAAGCACCAAAATCGACCCTACGAACTATAATATAGAGGCCGGTCGTAAGACCTCGCACCATTTCGGTTCGACCGCTGAGCTGAAACTGTACTGGAAGATCTGCTACAACATCACCTATTCGACGCGTCTGTTTGCGTTTACCGACTATGAGACGGCGCAGGTCGACTGGGAGCATACCCTGCAGTTTGAGATCAACCGCTTCCTGACAACGCAGATCTATTGCCATGCCCGCTATGACTCGAGCACTCCCCGCTGCGACGACCCGTCGTGGAAGAAACTGCAGATCAAGGAGATATTCTCTATCGGTCTGGCATATAAATTCAGCACCATCTGATGTTGAGGCTCTTATCCGCATTGGTGCTAATGCTCTGTGCTTTGTCGGCAAAGAGCGAGCCGATGTGGATAAAGCTTGACACAATACAATCAACCTCGCATACTCCCGAGGGGGTATGGCGCATAGCCGACGGCCCGCTTTTCGAAATCCGTGCGGCGTCGGGCCGGAGCGGCGTCTACGAGCTTGTATTGCTGATGAGCAGTGATCTGTCGGTGCCGGCCGGTACGCTCTTCGGCACTATGACGCGGGGCGCCGACAGCCGTCGTTACGACGCCCGCCTGTTGGCCGACCCCAAGGCGCGTAAGGACGCCGGAAGAGGCCGTGAGCGCGACTTTTCACTCGTTTTCAACGATGACTTCACTCAGCTTTCCCTGCGCCACTACCGCAAGGGCATAGCCGTAAATTTCATACGCCTTGTGCCTTATCTTTTCAGAGTGGGCATAGAGCGACACGACAATCTCCCCGACGGCGTGGTCGGTGCCTCGCGCTGTAATGCCGACGCCGTCGATTATCCTATAAAATTATGAAACCGATACTCTTGCTCCTCACAATTGCCGTGGCAGCCCTGACCGTCACGGCGCAGAAAACTACCCGTGCCGGCCTGCACGCAAAGTCAAGTCTTGCCGAGGCTTCCTCCACCGCAATCCCGGAAACCGCCGAAGTGGATACTGTAGTCAATCCGGCACATCATCAGCTCGATATCAACGGCTATGACAAGCCTCTGCGCTCGCGCCGCGAGACATTTTTTGTCACCAACAATACCAAGCAGGCTACGAAGGGCGTGGCAGTGACTATCACTTATTTCGACTCGAAGAACCGACAGTTGCATAAGCGGAGCGCACACTTGCCGCTGCAGATTCCGGCCGGTGAGACCCGTCAGGCGTCGCTGAAGTCGTGGGATGAGCAGCAGTCGTTCTACTACGAGCAATCGTCGGTGCCGGCGCGTGTTGACGTCGCCACACCTTATTCTGTGAAAATCGCTGTAGACACTATATTTTTTGCACGATGAGACTGGTTATCCAACGCGTAAGCCAAGCGAGCGTCAGTGTCGCCCGCGAGCTTGTGAGCAGTATCGGCCAAGGGTTGATGATACTTGTAGGTGTGGAGACCGGCGATACCGACGCCGATTGTCTGTGGCTGGCCGCAAAGGCCGCCAATATGCGTATCTTCGACGATGAGAACGGGGTGATGAACCGCTCTGTCATAGATATCGGGGGCGAAGTGATGGCAGTGAGCCAGTTTACACTGACAGCCTCCACGCGCAAGGGTAACCGCCCCAGCTATATCCGCGCTGCCGGCCACGAGGATGCCACGCGTCTCTACGAACTCTTCAAAAGCGAGATGTCGCGCCTCACAGGTCGTCCTGTCGCCGCCGGAATTTTCGGCGCCGACATGCAGGTGTCGCTCATCAACTCCGGCCCGGTGACGATAATCATCGACTCTCGCCTTAAGGAGTAAGTATCAATTAAACATTCATGGCATGGTGTTTGTTATAGTCTTTGAAAAAGATTATAACCCCTAAAACATACAACGCTATGAGCGATTTCAAACAAATCATCAGTGAAGACAAGCCTACGCTTGTCGATTTCTTCGCTACTTGGTGCGGCCCCTGCCGTGTGCAAGGCCCTATCCTTGAGGAAGTGAAGAAACGTGTCGGCGACGAGGCCAACATCATCAAAATCGATATAGACCAGAACGGCCCTGTTGCAGCCCAGTATAATGTCCGCTCGGTGCCTACTCTTATCCTCTTCAAAGGCGGAGAGGCCGTATGGCGTACGGTAGGCGTGCAGCAGGCGGATTTGCTCGAGGCAAAGATTCGCGAACATCTATCGTAAAAAAAGGAGGAACTGATTATGACCGATACAGATAAAACACTCAAAGGACTCTTGTCAGAGGATAAGCCGACGCTTGTGGTATTCTACCGCGCCGACTGTGCCAAGAAAGAGGAGCAGGGCAAGGTGCTCGATGATCTTGCCTCTGATTTCCGCGACAGAGCCAACATCTACCGTATCGACGGTACGGCAAATCAAGATCTCATGAAGGAATATAAGGTAGGAGCCTATCCGACTTTCATTCTCTTCAAGGATGGTCAGGAAGCATGGCGCGACACCGGTCACAAGCCCTACAGCGAGCTTGCCGACATGATCCGCCGGTTTATCTGACAGACGAAGACGACGAACGCGAGCTGCACCCGCGCCTTCGATTAGATAAACACTAAAATAAGAGGCTGCGTCAATTTTTTGACACAGCCTCTATGTGTTATATCTGTTTTGGAGTTGGTATATCCTCAATCATCTTCTTGATTTCTTTTTCATATTCGGCTACACCAATAGGGCGTTCCAATCCCTCAAACGACCATTCAACTACGGTGTCATCCTTTGATTTGCATATAAGCAATCCAATTGTTTGATTATCTTCCGGCCCTCGCATAAGATGATCTACTGCTGAAACATAGAAATTTAGCTGACCGGCATAATCTGGAATAAAAGGAACAATCTTTAATTCGCATACGACATATCTATGTGTTGGAATATGGTAAAATATCAAGTCGGGATAATACGTCTGTCCATTTGGCATTGACAACTGAAGTTGCCTGCCGACAAATGAAAATCCTTTTCCTAGTTCCAATAAAAAGTCGGTGATATGCTTTACCAAGGCATCTTCAAAGTCTCTTTCGTTGTAATCAAGAGGCATTTGCAAAAACTCCATATTATATGGACTCTTTAGCATTTGTTTAGCTAAAGACGATTCTACTTCAGGTAGACTCCTTTCAAAATTAGTCAGAGCTTTCCCATATCTAGTATAATACCCTTCAGAGTGATAGTATTCTAATTCTTTTCTACTCCAACCGTGTTCACACACTTGCCTCACATAGAACATGGCCTCATCTAATGATTCTGCCTTGGCCGTGATGAAAATATGTTGACCCCAAGGAACATTGGCAAAGAAATATGGCATTGACAAAATGCCTTCAGTTATGTTGCCTCCAAAAAGGTCAACAGGCTGTTGACCTTTTGTAATCCATTGGTAATAAGTTTTATACCATCGACGGGCAGCTTTGATATTACTAAGAGATAAACCTGTATCACCGGGAAACTCCGCTTGCAAATCAATAGTTACATTTTTTAATAACCCATCACCATATTTAGCTCTTTTTGACATCATAAAAATATCACGACCTAATTCCCAATAGAAATTGAGCATTTCTCCATTTACCTTTACGGCCGCACGAACTTGCGCCCTTCGATAGCGGCTTTTCAAATCAGTGAGCCATTTCTTGTATTCAGATGTCATTGATGTCAGTTCTCGATTAACAAACATCGGAGTTCTATTGTCTTTCAAGGTCATAAGCAAGGATGTTAGGCTACAAAGTTACTAATGCTTTTGTAAACTTGCAATATGTAATAGTCTTTTACGTGCGTCTTGAACATATTTCGACTCACCTACTAAAAACAACGCAGGCTCCCGGAGAGGGAGCCTGTGGTGTTTTAGCGGGTGAGTTTTCTTAAGGTTGCCGTGGCGAGGCCCGATGGCATTACCGGCCATGAGGAGTAGCCGGTGCGGCGGTAGTTGATATCAATGATGTTGATATCCTTGAATTTGCGCCATTCCACACCGCGGCGGTCCATATCGGCGATACGGTTGGCCGGCAGGTTGGTGACTTCTATGCGCAGTTCGTTGTCGCCGGCATGTAGCATACCGGGCAGGTCGATGACAAACGGAGCCGCCCATACCGTGCCGGCAAATTTGCCGTTGACATACACGCGGGCGCTCTCGCGCAGGTCGCCGAGTTCGAGTTGCCATTCTCCTCCGGCGTCGGCGTCAGGAATATTCACTGTAGTGGTATATACGCCGGTTCCGCCGAGGCGGTTGAGGGTGGAGTCGCCGAGCTCGGTCCAGTGTCTGAGCCCTGCGAGATTGTAGGTCTTGCCTACTTCGGGGACCGACTCGGTGAAGCTGAGTTTCCAAGGCATGGTCGAGAGGTCGCGCTCACTCACGGTCTTGCGGGCCGGAGAAGCTGCGAGGCTGCTCACCGGGTGACTGTAGGTGCGCAGTATGCGCGACTCGCCCGAGCGTAGCTGCACATCGACAGATTTGTCATTGATATCAGCGCGGTAAATACGGCCGCTCATGGGGTCGAACCATGCCGCGTCGGCAAACGATACCGTAAGCGGCGCCGTGGCGTCGACATCCTTGTCGCTGAGATTGGCGATGAAGTAGATATATCCGTCGTCGGTGGCGCGGCGCAATACACGCAGCCCGAGGTCTGTGCGGAGCGCTTCTGCCTCGCCTGCCGCCTTTATGCGCTCATTGTCTATGCCGTAGATAATCTGCGCACCTTGGGCTGCGAGCGAGTCGAGATGAGACTTGAGCTGAGGCTTGAGTTCGCCGCTGCCGGGAATAATGAGAGCCTTGTAGGGCGTCCCGGCGGCTGTGACGAGCCGGTTGCCGTCGAAAGATGTGCCCATCAGATAGCGGTCGCTGATATAGTCGCAATCGTAGCCGAGGCTGTCGATTTCCATCACACTGCTGATGAAGTCGGGTGCAAGGCGCCCCATATCGTGAATGCTGAAGCCCATCAGCAAGCCCTCTTCGCCGGGACTGTGACGCTGGCGCCACATATCGCGCACGGGCAGATATACGAGGAAGTCATTGTCGGGACGTCCTTGCTGAAGCATGCTCTGGCAGCGGGTGATATATTCCATCAGAGCCGGAGCGTCGCGCCAGATGGTGTTGGTGGGGCTCATGTCTACCGAAGCGTAGAATTTCCATCCCGGCCACTCCGCCTCCATGGGAGAGTAGGTGGTGCCGTGGAAGAAAATATGGTTTACGCCGCAGGCAAACATCAGGTCGAGGTCAGGCTTCATCTGCGAGAGCGAGGTGCGGAAGTGCTCGGTGAGCCAAGTGAAAGTCTCGCTCGAGGTAAGCGGCTTGCCTGTGATATGCGCCGCCGACGAGGCATATTTGAGCATTGACACGTCGCTGTCGTTGCGGCGGGTGAAGCCTTTGTCGGTGCGAAGCCCTTTGATTCCGAAGTCAGAGAGGCCGAAGCCCTCGATTTCGGGCACATCTACGGCAGCGTAGATGTCAATCAGGTTTGCCGGCGAGCCGTGGGCTTGGTTGCGTATCTCAACGCCGCGCTCATGCGCCCAGTCGACCCACTGCTGAGTGAAGTTTTCGAGCAGGAGTTCGCCGAGGGTCTCGCGGTAGTCGGCAAGTACGGCATTGCCGTCGTTGACAAGGCCGAGAAGCTCGGGCAGTTTGTCTTGCAGCTTATATCCGCGCCGTGCTTCAAATTCGGCGAAGAGAGTGGGAGTCCAGTTGGCTCGGAACACCTCGTAGCTGTCGTTGAAGAAGTTGTGAGGCCACGGCGTGCCGCTATCCTTGAATGCTTTGTCGAATTTTGCCAGATAGCGTGCTACGGTTGCACGGTCGAAATGGTCAATCACCAGTCCTTCGCCTCCGGGAGCGGCGCGCTTCACCTGTTGGCCTGTGCGGCTTTGGAAGGCACGTATGATTTCCTCGCGGCCGTCGGGAAGAGTGCGTCGGCTTTCGGCTATGGGTGTGGCAAAAGGTTTCTCCTTTGCCGACAGTTCCTTAACCGGCACGTCGCCGGCGGCTACGGTATCGACGAGGAACACCGCCTTGCACGCCGCCTCTTCATGAGTCACCTCCGGTCCGCCGAAAGGCCATCCCGAGCCTTGGTTCATATCCACGAGCATGCCGTTGGCTGCAGCAGCGCTCTCTGTGGTGGCGAGCATACTCATCCATTGCGGCGAGAGGTAGTTGATGTCATTGGCCTCGTTGCCTTTCACGCCGTAGATGGGGGTGATTTCCACCGAACCCATGCCTGCGCGGGCATACTCTTTGATAAGCGCTTCGATATTGACGGAGTCAACAGCCGAGCCCATCCACCACCAGCGGGTGCCGGGCTTCATCTCAGGCGCCGGTACGGGCCACGACTGCGCAAAAGCGCAGGCTATTGCCAGGGCTCCGGCGAACGTTGTGACGGATCTTCGCATGGCTGTGTGATATTTTTGGGTAGTTCGAATTTTTTGCCGTCGGCCTCGATGTCGCTGAAATCGAATCCTGTAGTGACAAAATCAGGCGATTCAGCGTTTTTATAGAATCCTCGGCTTGTGTTTACCTTGACGTCTTTCACCGTGAGGTTGTCGACGCGCGACATAGGCATGTCGGGGCGGTCGAGCTTATTGTAGAACTGCGTCCAAGCGCTCACCTCGATACCGTTGCGCACGTCGCCGCGGATTTTCTCCACGAGCACATTGCGGTAGTGCTGGGGAGTGTCGGGGCGCATTTTGAAGAGCACGATATGGTGGGTGTCGTCAAACTCGCAGTCGCGCAGTATCACGTTGTTGCAGTCCCAAGCCTCGCTGCCGAAGGTAATGCCGGAGTTCGACTTGCCGAATTTGCAGTTCTCCACAAGCACACGGGCATTGCCGCCATTGCCGGGGATGGTGTCTACGTATGTGCCCTTGCCGCCTTTGAGGCATACGGCGTCGTCGTTGACATTCATGTAGCAGCCGTTGACGAGCACGTCGGAGCACACGTCGAGGTCAAGGGCGTCGGTGCTGGGGCCTTTGGGGTAGCCGTCGGTCTTGGCCCAGATGTAGTCGTTGAGATATTTTATATTGTTGCAGCGGTAGAGGTGGTTGGTCCAGAAGCCGGAGTTTACCAAGCGGACGTTGCTCACCTCCACGTTGTCGCTGTTGCTGATATATACCAGACGCGGGCGCAGGGCTTCGAGATTGGTGCATTTGGGGTTGACCTTGCGGCGGAGCCAGAACTCATCCCAGAAGCGCCAGCCGTTGCCGTCGATGGTGCCGGGGCCGGTGATGGTGAAGCCGTCTACGCCGTCGGCATTGACGAGGGCTGCGAAGTAGTCGATTGTCTGTCCTTCGAGGCGCGTCTTGATTATTTTATAATGAGTGATGGCGTCGCTGCCTTTGAGGCGTCCGCCCTCGGCGATGTTGAGGTGTGTGCCGGGTTTGAAGAAGAGCGAGCCGCTCAGATATACGCCCTCGGGAATGGTGATTACGCCGCCCCCGTTTTCGGCTGCGAGGTCGATGACTTTCTGTATGGCCTCGGTCTGGATAAGGGTGGAGTCACCCTTGACAACGCCGTAGTCGGTGACAACGTAGCGCTTGCCGAGGTTGTCGGGGTTGACCGGAGTGGTGTCGCTGAACCACTTGTCGATAGGAGTGCCGTCGGGCCATGAGCCTTGGGCTGCGCCGCTGAGTGCGATGAGAGAGCATGCTGCTGCCAATAGTATGTTTTTCATGTCTACAGAGTGACGCCGCTCTTGAAGATGGCGATTTCTTTAGAGTGAGATTTTTCGTTGAGGGTGAGGGCTCCGTCGGCGGTGGCTATCACTTTCTCGACCAAGCGGGCGAGAGCTTCGGCGGGAGTCTCGTTTTCTACAATGCCGCCTGCATTGAAGTCGATCCAGTTTGATTTCTTCGCCGCCAGAGGGCTGTTTGTGGAAATCTTCATGGTGGGCACAAAGGTGCCGAAGGGAGTGCCGCGGCCGGTGGTAAAGAGCACAATCTGACAGCCCGACAATGCGAGAGCCGACGCTGCCACAAGGTCGTTGCCGGGGGCTTGGAGCAGGTTGAGGCCATGCTCGCGGAGCTGTTGGCCGTAGGTGAGCACATCGGTCACAGGCATTGAGCCGCCTTTCTGCACGCAGCCGAGCGATTTCTCCTCAAGTGTGGTAATGCCGCCTTCCTTGTTGCCCGGCGAGGGGTTTTCGTAGATAGGCTGGCCGTAGGAGCGGAAGTAAGCCTTGAAATTGTTGATAAGGGCCACGGTCTTGTCGAAAATGCTGCGGTCGGTGGCGCGGTCCATAAGTATTGTCTCGGCGCCGAACATCTCGGGCACTTCGGTGAGAACAGTAGTGCCACCGTGCTCAATGAGCCAGTCGGAGAACAGACCTACAAGGGGATTGGCCGTAATGCCCGACATGCCGTCGGAGCCGCCGCATTTGAGTCCCACGCAGAGTTTCGATATCGGCAGTGGCTCGCGACGGTCGGCGCGCATGTTGGCTATAAGCTCGCCGCATAGGCGCACGCCCTCGGCGATCTCGTCGTCGACTTTCTGTGCTTCGAGGAAGCGCACGCGTGAAGCGTCGAAGTCGCCCATAGCCTCGCGCAAAGCCGAAATCTGATTGTTCTCGCAGCCCAGACCGAGCACGAGCACGCCGCCGGCATTGGGGTGCTTGGCAAGTGCCGCGAGCGCGGTGCGGGTGTTGGCATGGTCTTCGCCGAGCTGCGAGCAGCCGTAGTTGTGGGTAAAGGCGCGGATATCGTCTATGCCCTCGCTGCCGTAGAGTTCGCGCACCTGTGCGGCGATGGCGTTGGCCTGGCCGTTGACGCAGCCTACCGTGGGCACAATCCATAGCTCGTTGCGTATGCCCATGCGTCCGTCGCTGCGCAGGTAGCCGTTGACGGTGACATTTTCGGAGTTATGTTTTACCTCCGCAGCCTTGGGGCTGTAGGTGTATTCGAGGTCATCGCAGAGGCCGGTGGCGAGGTTGTGGCTGTGCACCCATTCGCCGGTCGCTATATCGGCTTTGGCAATGCCAATAGGGTAGCCGTATTTTATCACCGGCTCGCCTTTTGCTATAGGACGCAAGGCGAATTTATGTCCGCGGGTGATTGCCTCCGGCAGCACTACTCCGCAGGCTTCCTCGCCTTTGGCGAGCCCCTCGGCGGCGAGTGCCACACCTACATTGTCGGCCTGGTTTATCTGTATGAACCGTTTCATTCTTCAGCGAGGAATGTGGCCAGTGCCGTGTTGATACCCTTGTCGAGAATTTCTTTCACATACTTGGCGGCAGTAGCCGAAAATCCGGGCACGATGGCCTCGAAATCCTGCAGGAATATGCCGCTGCGGCTCACGATGGCCGCTACAGTGCCCTCGATATCATCGGCTTTCCAATTATCGCGGATAAAGGCGATGTGGGCGGCGTTGTCCTGCGGTTCGAAGCCCGACTCGGGAGAGTAGAGCGCAAGCAGACAGGCGAAGGTGAAGAGCTCATGACGGGCTATCAGGCCGCGTTTGAGCCAATTGTCTTTCACGGTGTCGAAGTTGCGCGCTTCCCATTTCGAGAGCGAGTTGAGGGCTATCGACTCAAGACGGTGGCGGATAAACGGATTGTAGAAGCGCTCCAATATGCCTTCGGCGAAAGCCGACAGCTCGGCGCGGTCGCCGTCGATTACGGGGAGCACTTCTGTCTCTACCATCGTGTTGACAAAGGTGTTGATATCTTTGTTGTCGAAGGCGTCCATCACTGTCTCGCAGCCGGCGAGCAGACCCATGGCCACCATGCCGGTGTGCGAGCCGTTGAGAATACGCACTTTCTTGTCGCGGAATTCTTTGATTGACGGCATGAAGAGCACATGCAGGCCGGCCTTGTCGAGAGGCAGCTCGGCCTGCAGGCGTGCCGCAGCGTCGCCGCTGATGGCCCAAAGGTGATAGAGCTCGCCCTTGACGATGGCATTGTCGTCGTAGCCGAGTTCGGCCTTGAGAGCCTCGGGGTCGTCGGGCGCTCCGGATACTATGCGGTCAACGAGTGTGTCGGTGAAGTAATTGCAGTTTTCTATCCAAGCGATGAAATCTTCGCCGAGATTTGCCTCGCGGGCATGGCGGAGCACATATTCGCGCAGCTTGGCGCCGTTGTCCTCGATGAGCTCGCAGGGGATGAAGAAGAGACCCTTGTCGGGGTCGCCGTTGAAATGACGGTAGCGCAGCAGGAGAAGACGGGTGACTTTACCGGGGAACGTCGCCGGTATGTCGGCCATGATGTCGTCGGCCTCGTAGCGTATGCCGGCCTCGGTGGTGTTGGATACCACGAAGCGCAGCTCGGGCGAGAGCACTGTCTGCTCGAAAGCGTCGGTGTCGTCGGGTGTGAAAGCTTTCTCTATCACCGATACGAGGCGGTTGGTTTTCTTTGGCTGACCGTTTTCCACACCTTCGAGGCATACGTGGTAGAGGCCGTCCTGACTGTTGAGGGTGTCGATCACGCGGCTTTTGCCGGCGCGGGGTTTCACGATGGCTACGCCGGTATCGGTGACTCCGGCTTCGTTGGCGATGTCGAGTTGCCAGTCAACGAAGGCGCGCAAGAAGTTGCCTTCGCCGAATTGAAGCACCCTCACCGGGTGGTGGGAGTGCTTCGCTGTATTGTTGTTGAGTGCTTTGATCATTTCATTTTCTGATTGTCGGGTTCGATAATCTTATATCGGGGCACGAGGAGCTTCATCATGCACCATCCGGCCAGATATGCCACGCCGCAGTAGCAGAACACTATGAAATATCCGGCGGGCTTTCCCTCGAAGCCGAGGAATGTCATGTTGGTGCGCCCGGCATAGTCGAAGAGTATGCCGGCGAGCAGGTTGACCAGCGAAGAGCCAATGCCGCTGGCGAGGCCGCCGATACCGACGATGGTGGCGATGGTGCTCTTGGGGAACATATCACCAACTACCGAATAGATGTTGGCCGACCATGACTGATGTGCAGCTCCGGCGATACCGATAATAATCACCGGCCACCAATACGACAGTGCGCCGAGAGGCTGTGCCGCAAGGGTGAGCAGCGGGAAGAGGGCGAAGATGAGCATGGCGCGCATACGGGCGGCGTAGGGGTTGAGGCCTGTCTTGTCCATGATAATGGTAGGCAGTTTGCCGCCGTAGATTGATAGTAGCGTCAGGGCATAGAGCACGAAGATGAGCAGCTGCGCCGTGCCCGAAGATGAGGGCAGGTTATATACGTCGGAGATATATGCCGGGGTCCAGAAGAGGAAGAACCACCACACGCCGTCGGTGAGGAAGCGTCCGAAGAAGATAGCCCATGTCTGGCGGTATTTGAAGCATTTGAGGAAGGGAATCTCATTTTTACGGGAGTCTTCGATCTGTGCTTTCTGTGCGGCCGACTCGTCGGGGGTGAGGTTGTCCTGCTCGATATAGTCGAGCTCGGCCTTGTTGACATGCGGGTTTTTCTCGGGTTTATGGTAGAGCCACATCCAGAATCCCATCCACACGAAGCCGAGGCCGCCGATGATGAGGAATGCCATCTCCCAGCCGTTGCCTACTCCGAGCTTCTGGAAGTAAGAGGCGAGCGAGGGTATGCTCACGGGAGCGAGAAGTGCGCCCACGGTGGCGCCGGCGTTGAAGATAGAGGTGGCGTAGGCGCGGTCTTTCTTGGGGAAGTATTCGGCTGTCACCTTTACGGCGGCGGGGAAGTTGCCCGACTCGCCGATACCGAGGATTATTCGTGCGGCGATGAAGTAATATACCGAGGTGATTGCGATTGCCGAGGCTACGGCGCCGGTGGCTCCTACGAGCTCGGCGGCGCTGTCAAGGCCGAGGGTGTGCTCTGTGGCCCAGCCGCAGAGGGCATGGAGGCACGCGCCGGCCGACCAGATGAAGATAGTCCACAGGTAGCCCTTCTTGGAGCCCATCCAGTCGATGAAGCGGCCCGCGAAGAGGTTGGCTATGGCATAGACAATGGAGAAAATCGCGGTGATGGTGCCGTAGTTGGCGTCGGTCCAGTGGAACTCGGGGGCAATGAAGTCTTTCCACGTCAGCGAGAGTACCTGACGGTCCATGTAGTTGACTGTCGTGGCGAAGAACAGGAGTCCGCAGATAATCCAGCGGAACGAGCTCATTTTCTTGATGTCTTTTCCCATTGTCAGAAGCCGAAATATTCTTTAGCGTTGCCGTATGCGATTTTGCTCACGTATTCGCGGCCGATGAAGTCGAGCTCGGAGGCAGGTAGGAGACCGGCCTCTATATCATTGCCGATGAGGTTGCAGAGTGTGCGGCGGAAGTACTCATGACGCGGGTAGCTCAGGAATGAGCGCGAGTCGGTGAGCATGCCTACGAAGCGGCTCAGCAGGCCCAGATTCGACAGGGCTGTCATCTGGCGCTCCATGCCGTCTTTCTGGTCAAGGAACCACCAGCCCGAGCCGAACTGTATCTTGCCGGCACCGTAGCGGCCGTCTTGGAAGTTGCCCAGCATGGTGGCGACGAGTTCGTTGTCGCGCGGGTTGAGGTTGTAGATGATGGTCTTGCCAAGTTTGTCGGCGGTGGCGAGCTTGTCAAGGAAGCGCGACATGTTCTTGGCCACGGTGAAGTCGCCGATAGAGTCGAAGCCTGTGTCGGGGCCGAGCTGACGCATCATGCGGGTGTTGTTGTTGCGGATGGCGCCGTAGTGGAATTGCTGTGTCCAGCCGGCGTCATGGTCCATGATGGCGAATTCGATCATCATGGCAGTCTTGAATTTGGCAGTCTCCTCGGGTGTGAGCTTATTGCCCTGATATACCTTGTCGAAGATAGCCTCTATTTCGGCGGGAGTATAGTCTTCGGCGTAGAACTCCTCGATACCGTGGTCGGAGAGGCGGCAGCCTACCGAGGCAAAGAAGTCGTGGCGCACCTGAAGGGCTGCGATGACGTCGGCGAACTTGGTGATAGTCACGCCCGACACCTCGGCGAGCTTGTCGAGATAAGCGCGGTAGGCGGCAGGGTCTTCAACAGCCATTGCCTTGTCGGGGCGCCATGTAGGCAGCATTTTTACCTTGAAGCCGTCTTCACGGGTCTTGATATGATATTCGAGCGAGTCGATGGGGTCGTCGGTGGTGCAGACGGTCTCCACATTGTAGTGGAGCATGAGGCCGCGGGCTGTGCGGTCGGGGTGCTGGAGCATTTCTGAGCAGTGCTCATAAATCTTTTTAGCGCTCTCGGGATTGAGCAGGTCGGTGACGCCGAAGGCAGTCTTGAGCTCAAGGTGAGTCCAGTGGTAGAGCGGGTTGCGCATTACGTAGGGCACCGTAGCTGCCCATTTCTCGAACTTCTCCCAGTCGGTGGTGTCGGCGCCGGTGATGAAGCGCTCGTCGACGCCGTTGGTGCGCATGGCGCGCCATTTATAGTGGTCGCCCTCGAACCAGATTTTCGAGAGATTCTCGAATTTATGGTCGTTGGCCACATATTCCGGAATCAGATGACAGTGATAGTCTATGATAGGCTGGTTTTCCGCGTATTCATGGTAAAGCCTTTGTGCTGTAGGGGTTTGAAGTAAAAAATTTTCGTCGTTAAAGGATTTCATGAGTTTCAGAGTTTTGTTCTGATTGCAAAGATACGAATAAGCGAGAGCAATGCCAAATTTATTTGGGGCGACGCACGCGAGCTGCACTCGCGCCATTGACGAAAAAGCGGAAGCTAAGCCGATTTTATGACTTAGCCTCCGCTTGGTGAGGTTTAAGGTAAAAAAGATTATTTGATATTGGGGTTGAGAGAGTGCCATTCGCTGATGGGGGGAAGGACGCCCATGGCGATTACCTCGTCGCGGAGCTCGCAAAGGTGGCGGTAGCTCTGCTCGAGTTCCTGCTGCTCTTCGGGTGTGCCTTGGATTTCATGATAGTGGGTGCCGGTGGAGTCTACTGTGGTCTCCATGGCCATCATGATGTGGTCGAAGTGGCCGTTGTCAACGTAGGTGCCTACAGGCCAACGGAACGGTTTGCCTCCCATGGCCGCGGCTATCATCTCGATAGAGAGATAGGCAGGGCTCTGGAATGATGAGCGTCCGCGCAGCTCGATGATGTGTTTGCCGCCCTGTATCACGCGGCCTTTGAGCTCTTCCCACTCGCCTGAGGGGAGTTCTTCGGTGCCGATGATGTCGGTGAGGGCGCGGCCGTCTACGCTGGTCGTTGAGGCGAATACTGCCATCTGCTCGCCATGGCCGCCGTAGGTGCGGGCGTTGACAACCTTGTCGGGGCTTACCTTGAAATGTTTGGCAAGCTCATAGCGCAGACGGGTGCTGTCGAGCGCGGCAAGGGTAGAAACCTGCGAGGGTTTAAGACCGGAGTAGAGCAGGGTGATAAGACCTGTGATGTCGGCCGGGTTGAAGATTACGACAACATGCTTTACGTCAGGGCAATATGTACGCACATTCTTGCCGAACTCCTCGGCGATGGCAGCGTTGCCTTTGAGAAGGTCTTCGCGGGTCATGCCGGCCTTACGTGCTGCGCCGCCCGACGATACGATATAGTCGGCTCCGGTAAATGCTTCCTTGACATCAGAGGTGAAAGTGAGGTTGACACCCTCGAATGCACAGGCGAAGAGTTCTTCTGCCACGCCTTCAAGTGCCGGAGCGTAGGGGTCGTAGATGGTGATGTTGGGAGTAAGGTGCATCATCATGGCTGTCTGGGCCATGTTGGAGCCTATCATGCCGGCGGCGCCGACGATAAGCAGTTTGTCGTTGCTAAGAAATTCCATGTCGTTTTATTTGGGTTAGTTATGATAGTGTAACAATCGAGTGCTGATGTCGTTGATTGTCTTTTGATAATTTCACACAAATATATCACTTTTTAGCCTTTGCACAAAAAATTTTTAATTACTTTTGCATTATGAAGCCAGCATGCCCCGTGATGAGTGTGATTGTGCCTGTTTTCAACAGGGCCTCGCTCATCATGCCCACCCTGCGCTCGCTTGAGGCACAGACTGCCGTGCCGATAGAGATTATCCTTATTGACAATAATTCTACCGATGGCAGCTATGAATTGCTCAAAGAGTGGAGTGCGAAGGCATGGCGGCGAGGATTTGACATAATAGTTGACCGCTGCGCAAAGCCGGGAGCGTCGGCGGCGCGCAATGCCGGCTTTGCCCTTGCCTCGGCATCGTGGGTGATGTTTTTTGACTCCGACGATATCATGCCTCCCGGCCATGTGGCCGACGCCCTCGAGGCGATACGCAATAATCCTGACGCGGATATCATAGGCTGGGATTATATAAGCCGCAATGGCGAAAAGCGCCGCCTCAACCGCTTTTTCGGCTGCGATATGATGTGGAACAATCTCTTCCACGGTGCCATGTCGTCGGCGCGCTGGTGCGCCCGGGCTTCACTCGTGCGCAGAGCCGGCGCTTGGAACGAAGATGTCAGATATTGGGATGATATCGAGCTCGGCGCACGCATGCTCGCCCTCGGTCCGAAGATAGTTTACCGTGGACTCTCGGGAGTGGAGGTGCTCGAACATGCCGACTCTATCTCGGCAAGCTACATGAGCGACCCTGCGCGCATTGAGCCTGCGTTAAACTCGATAGCCGCCACATTGGGCCAATCATTGTGGCCCGACATCAAGCGCGCCATCGAATACGGCCTCAGCAGCCGAGCCGGCAATAAGCTCGGCCTTACCCTCCAACGCCGCCTCACGGCCGGCAAACCCCTGCGCCAACGCCTCCTTCTCAGTTTTGCCTACCACCACACCCGCCTCGGCCTCCGCGGCGCCGCCCGCCTGCTCAAACCCTTCGCCAATCGGCAAGAATAGATAGCATATTTATAAAGGTCCGGTTAGAGACAAAAGGTCATGTATGCAGGAATACGTATACAGTTATCTTCAACTCGTAGATTCTTTGGATGTATCACATAGCTAAAACCTATCCTGCTATGGAATATTTCTTCAAATCGTACAAGAGAAGTCATTGAGTACTTCTCTTTTGATTTTACTTCTATAGGGAAGATTTTATATTTCAGTTTGCTGGTATTGGATATTAGAAAGTCTATTTCAATATCATTGCGGTGTTTGTCCGGATTATAGCGGGTATAGAAAAATAATTTATGTCCTGCAGCCACGAGCATCTGAGCCACGGCATTTTCATAAAACATTCCTTCGTTTACAGATAGTTTTCCTAAAAGTAACTCTCTGTAGAGTTCGCCGTCTGATATTTCGTTTTCATCAAATGTGTGACTGATAAGTAGGCCGGTGTCGCACATATAGCATTTTACAAAACTCCGGTCTTCATTCAGCGAGAGCCCTACATTGGGGTCACTGCAATTAAAGCACTGATTGACAATCATCGAGTCGGCGAGCCAAAAGAATGTATCATGATACTTTGGGAACGTTGCACCTTTTTCTATTTTACTCAATACCACTCGACGCTCTGCTTTTGACAAGAAAGCAGGTATCTGGTCGTATATTGCGAGTACATTAGATCGGTATGGCGAATTTATTTTCATGATGTCGTTACGGTAAAGCTCAAGAATATCGCGTTTTTCCATATCTGCCATCTCGAAACTGCGATTATTCTTGAGATATGCGGCTAAAGGCTTAGGCATGCCTCCTACAATCATATATTGCCTGAAAAGGAGCATGGCCTTTGAGTGCAGTCCTTGTTCTAATGGAGTCTTTTCGATAAAACACTTGCGTATGTAGTCTGTAAGTTTTTTTTCACCCATAGCCCATCCGAATTCTTCAAAATCCATAGGATACATTGAGATTTTTCGTTCTTCTGAGGGTAGGGTGATGTCTTTGACCCGTTCTTTGATTGATATTAGGGAACCGGTTTCAATATAATCATACCTGCCGTCGGCAACAAGATATTTGATTGCCTGCCGCGCCTTGGGGCATTGTTGTATCTCATCAAATATAATCAATGAGTCTCTTTGGTGTAAGGTGACATTGTATTCGGTTGACAATATCATGAAAAATGTATCAAGATCATTCAAATAATTGCTGAAAGCATTTATAACACTTTCGGAAGCCGTATTGAAATCTATAATTAGAGTAGATTTGTATTCGTTTTTTCCGAACTCCTGAGAGATGGTTGATTTACCGATTCGTCTCGCTCCTTCAATCAACAATGCTTTGGTCCCTTGTGCTTTTTGTTTCCAATCCAATAGCCGGCTATATATTTTTCTTTTGAATATCATACTTTAAAATGCTTGTTATTGGGCAAAGTTAGTAATAATTTCAATAAAGCGCAAGTGTGAAAACTCCAAAAATAGCAATAAAGCGCAAGTATGGAAATGCAGGAAATGACAATAAAGCGCAGGTATGAATGGGTGAAAGCAAATAAATTTGGCATTGCACTCGCTTATTCGTATCTTTGCACCTGATTTTATCGATGGCTCTGAAATGATGATGAAACGTCTATACTCGTATATGTTGCAGCGGTTTCTGCCGTTGCTCGCCATGACGTTTTTTATTTGTCTGTTCATCGTGCTCATGCAGTTTCTGTGGCGTTTTGTCGACGACCTTGTCGGCAAGGGCCTGTCGGTGAGCGTTATCGGCGAGCTGTTTTTCTATGCCGCCCTTACGATGGTGCCTACAGCGCTGCCGCTTGCCGTGTTGCTGGCGAGCCTGATGGTGTTCGGCAACCTTGGCGAGAAATTCGAGCTCACGGCGATGAAGGCCTCTGGCATTTCGCTCTTCCGTATCATGCGGCCGCTGATGTGGCTGATGGCTTTTGTGGCGATAGGGGCTTTCTTTTTCCAGAATAATGTGCTGCCGGTGGCGCAGACGAAGATGTGGACGCTCATGTTCTCGGTGCGTCAGAAGTCGCCCGAGGTTGAGATTCCCGAGCGCTCGTTCTACGACCAGATTCCCAACATGAATCTCTATATCGAGCGCAAGAACCCTGAGACCGGTATGCTCTACGGCATGATAATCTATGACCTCTCGCGGGGGCTCGACAATACGCGTGTGATTCTTGCCGACTCGGGGCAGTTTAATTTCACCGAAGACAAGACACGCCTCCTTCTCGACCTGCACTCGGGCGAGATGTTCGAGAATATGCGCGACAACTCCATGGGCTCGGGCAACTCGCGCTATCTGCCTTTCCGCCGCGAGCATTTCTCGCAGAAGCAGATATATTTCCCGTTCGACGCCAACTTCAACCGTATCGACGAGGGTGGCGTGCGCGCCCTTTATGTAGGGCAGAACATCTCTCAGCTGCGACATTCAATCGACTCTATCGGTCATCAGGTTGACTCTATAGGCAACCAGTATGCCCGCGAGCTGCTCAATGCCGGCTCGTTCGGCCTGCGGCCAACAAAGACTGTCATGCGCAACGGCAATGCCGTGGAAGAACCGTTGAAGGATGTTACCTTGGCTGAGCCTCTCGATATCGACTCGCTCTTCACATCGCCCTCGCCGGCGTCGGCCAAGACATATATCTCGCAGGCTTTGGCCCGCGCCAAACGTCAGCGGCAGGAGTATCTCTACCGCAGTCTCATGCTTGAGGAACAGGCCAAGATGATGAGACGCCATGACATCGAGATGCAGAAGAAATTCACCCTTTCTTTCGCCTGCATAATATTTTTCTTCATCGGCGCGCCCCTCGGAGCCATCATCAAGAAAGGCGGCATAGGCACACCGCTGATTATCTCGGTGTTGCTCTTTATCGTATACTTCATTATCGACAATGCCGGCTACAAGGCCGCGCGCGACGGTAAGATGGAAGTATGGCAGGGAATATGGCTCAGTACAGCCGTGCTCATGCCCTTGGGCGTGTTCTTCACCTACAAGGCTGTGGGCGACTCGGCAGTGTTCAATTTCGACGCCTACCGCAATTTCTTCATGCGCCTCAGGGGTAAAGGCATCACCCGCGCGCTCACCCTCAAGGAAGTGCGCATGACCGAGGTCGAGCCGGCTCAGGCTATTGATATGCTCACGTCGTTCCTCGACCTTGCACGGCAGGATAAGGAGCGCCTTGCCAAGGCTCCTTTCTGGATGAAAATCTACCGTCGCGTGGCCGGGACAGGCCTCGCCGACATGAACCAACCCTTGGGGCAGCTTGTTGATTATCTCAGCAACAGCACCGATATCTACGTGATAAATTATCTCAACCAATATCCGTTCAAACCCACTCCGGCGCGTCTCGATTCAATCATCGGGACCACTGAGTCTCTGATAAAAAGAATACAATGATACAGCTTGACAGCATACAGGAAGCTATCGACGATTTCCGCCAAGGCAAAATGGTGATAGTCGTAGATGATGAAGACCGCGAGAATGAGGGCGACCTTATCGTCGCCGCCGAAAAGATAACCCCCGAGCAGGTGAATTTCATGCTCAAGAATGCGCGTGGCGTACTTTGTGCACCTATCACCTTGTCGCGCTGCCGCGAGCTGGAGTTACCCCATCAGGTTGAGCAGAACACTTCAATGCTCGGCACTCCTTTTACCGTAACGGTCGATAAGCTCGAAGGTTGCACTACGGGCGTGAGCGCCGAAGACCGCTGCGCCACTATCCGCGCCCTCGCCGATCCGGCCTCGACACCCGATACTTTCGGCCGCCCCGGCCATATCAATCCGCTCTATGCGCAGGACGCCGGTGTGCTCCGCCGCTCCGGCCATACCGAGGCTGCCGTTGACCTTGCTCGTCTCGCCGGCCTGCAGCCTGCCGCAGCACTTATGGAAATCATGAGCGACGACGGCACCATGGCGCGCTTGCCCGAGCTGCGCAAACGTGCCGACGAGTGGGGGTTGAAGCTTATTTCCATCCGCGACCTTATAAGCTACCGTCTTGCCGCCGAGCAGCTTGTTGAGCAGGGCGTGGAAGTGGATATGCCCACAGCCTACGGCCATTTCCGCCTCATTCCTTTCCGCCAGAAAAACAATGGTCTTGAGCATATCGCCATCATCAAGGGCGACGTAGCCGACGGCGAGCCGGTGCTCGTGCGCGTACACTCATCGTGTGCCACAGGCGATATCTTCGCCTCGAAGCGTTGCGACTGCGGCGAGCAGCTCCACAAGGCCATGCAGATGATTGAGCAGGAAGGCCGCGGTGCGGTGGTATATCTCAATCAGGAAGGCCGCGGTATCGGTCTGATGGATAAGATCAAGGCTTACAAACTTCAGGAAGAGGGTCTCGACACAGTGGAGGCAAACATACACCTTGGCCACGACGCCGACGAGCGCGACTATGGCGTAGGCGCCCAGATTCTCAATCTGCTCGGCATACGCAAAATGCGCCTTATGACAAACAATCCCGTAAAGCGTATCGGCCTCGAAGGATATGGCCTTGAGGTTGTTGAGAATGTGCCTATCGAAGTCGCTCCCAACCCCTTCAACCTGCGCTACATGCACACCAAGAAAGAGCGCATGGGTCACGACCTTCATCAGGTGGAGTGATGGGAGTAAACGAGGTGAGCAGCCGCGTGGCTGCATTCAATGCCGAGATACGCACGCTTGCCGAGCGAGGCGACGGTCGCGACATCATGGCATGGACCGGCGAGCAGCTTGCAGCTGCCGCCGAGGCTCTTCGCCAAGCTGAAGAGCCCGACCGTGCGGCCGAAGCGATATATGTGATGTATGTGTCGAAGCCGCATGTGGGCTGTCTGTTCGACGCCGGAATGCCCATCGACGCCCTCGCCACAGCCCTGATGGTGATAATGACCTGCCTGATGGCAAAGGTCAACCCCGAGGAAATCCCGGTAGCCTACAAGGCATATCTCGAATTCACGCGCGACCTTGCCGCAGCAGCAGCCGAAGCCGTCCCCGACGAGCTCCTGCAGATTATCGAATCGCGCCTGACATCGCTCATCGACGGTACTGTCGCCCCTACCCAAGCCCTCGACATCGCCGCCGACGCCATCTCCCGCCTCAAAGCCCTCGGCCTCGAATAAAGCATAAAAATAGCAAAAATTTTGATAGATAATATCGTTAGACGATGTTTTCTATCGAAATTTTTGCTATTTTTGCGACATGGTACTTGAAGATTTCCGAAACATACCTTTCAGAATGCAGGATCTCAGTTCTGTATTTCCCGCTTGTGGCAACCTGTCGATGAAAGCAAAGAGGCTTGAACGCGACGGTGAAATAATTCGATTGAAGAAAGGACTTTATGTTTCATCTCCACGGGTCAGCCGGGTGGAATTGTCTCCTTTCCTGCTTGCCAATCATATCTATGGGCCCTCTTACGTGTCTATGCATACTGCATTGCGTTATTATGGCCTTATCCCCGAGGCTGTATATGTAGTGCAGTCTATGACTACCGGAGTAGCGCGTGATTATGAAAACCGGCTGGGTTTATTCAGATATATTCATGTGCCGGCTGATTATTATAATATCGGGGTGTCTATTCAAGAGGAAGCCGGAACATCATTTATGATAGCGACTCCCGAAAAGGCTTTGTGCGATCTGATGGTGTATACTCCTTATCTGAATTTTCGCTTTCAGACTGAGATTCGTGATTATCTTGAAGAGGATATCCGTTTTGACATGGACGGACTTGGTAATCTCAAGCTTGAGATTTTAGAGGAATGTGCCGAAGCTTCCCGAAAAAAAAGAATGTTGAACGAGCTGATAAAATTTATAAGACATGAGCGGAATATTTGACCGTATGCTGTCGGCATACGACACTTCAGATCCGACAGCGAAAAGAAACGCCATATATGAAGTCATGCAGCAGATAACACTTGCCGGACTGCAGCGCGGTGGATTCTTTGAAAAAGCGGCTTTCTACGGTGGTACATGCCTGCGTATTTTCCATGGCTTGGGCCGCTATAGCGAAGATATGGATTTTTCGCTGCTGAAAGAAGACCCGTCGTTCAATATTGAGAACTATTTTCCGGCGATTGTTGCAGAGTTTAAGGCCCTTGGCAGGGATGTGGTGATAACTAAAAAGGAGAAGAAGAATTTCGGCAAAGTCGAGTCGGCTTTTCTCAAAGATGATACCCATGTATATAACTTGGCCTTTCAGACGGAGAAAAGCCTCAAGATAAAAATAGAGGTAGACACCAAACCTCCAATGGGTTTTGAGACCGAGCAGAATCTGTTGCTCCAGCCATTTTCATTCATGACACGTTGCGTCGCTCTGCCTGACTTGTTCGCCGGTAAAATGCACGCGCTTGTTTATCGTAAATGGGGGCAAAGAGTCAAGGGGCGCGACTGGTATGACTTCGAGTGGTATGTCCGTAATGGAGTGCCCTTGGATTTTGAGCACTTCCGTCAAAGGGCGATAGACTTCAATGGAGAGGATTTTTCGAAAGAGGAATTTCTAAAATTGCTCACCGAACGACTCTCCACAACCGACATAAATATGGTCAAGAAAGATGTATTGCCATTTATAAAGAATCCGTCTGAACTTGAAATATGGAGCAATGACTATTTCGTCACACTTGTCGGCATGATGAAATTCCAATAAGTCAAAAAAACAGCAAAAATTTCGATAGATAATATCGTCAGACGATGTTTTCTATCGAAATTTTTGCTGTTTTATTCTATTATATCATCTTGCCGCGGATGATGGTGCGGGCAATCCACGGCTCGGTGTAGGCGTAGGGTATGTAGGCGAGGTCGGGGAGGGGGCGGGTTATAATCACCGAGGCGTCGCGTCCTGCCGATATGGCTCCGCATTGCAGCCCCATGCCCATTGCCGCAGCTCCGTTGACTGTGACGGCTGCGAGGGCCTCGGCGGGGAGCAGACGTTGCTGAATGCAGCCGAGAGCCCATACGAAGCGCATGTCGCCCGATGGCGATGAGCCCGGATTGTAGTCGCTGGCGAGAGCGACGGTGCAACCGGCGTCGATGGCCTTGCGCGCAGGACCGTAGGGAAGGCGGCTGAAGAACGAGGCTCCCGGAAGCATTGTAGCCACCGTATCCGAGGCGGCAAGAAGGGCTATCTGGTCGTCGCCGGCTTGTTCAAGATGGTCGACAGAGAGTGCGCCGTGGGCTACAGCCACCTCAACGCCGCCCGAGTTGCCGAGCTCGTTGCCGTGGATTTTGGCTTTCATGCCATATTTCATGCCGGCCTCCACTATGCGCGCTGTCTCGTCGGGGGTGAAGAAGCCCGCGTCGCAGAATACATCCACATATTGCGCTATGCCTTCTGCCGCGATGGCCGGGAGCATTTCGCTAATCACCATATCTACATATTCAGCCTGACGGCCGGCATAGCTGCGGGCTACGGCATGAGCGCCGAGGAAAGTGATGGCAACGCGTGCCGGCAGTTCGTCGCGTAGCCGGGCGGCCACGCGCAGCATTTTGAGCTCGGTAGCGGTGCTGAGTCCGTAGCCGGTCTTCACCTCGAAAGCGCCGGTGCCTTTGGCCATCATGTCGAGGGCGCGGCGGCGTGCCGATTGGTAGAGCTCTTCTTCGGAAGTATGGGCCAGCACATCGGCAGAGTTGAGGATACCTCCGCCGCGGCGTGCAACTTCCTCGTAGCTCAGACCGCGGATTTTGTCGACAAACTCGCCTTGGCGGCTGCCGGCATAGATTATATGTGTGTGCGAGTCGCAGAAAGCCGGCAAAACCAAGCCGCCTTGGGCGTCGATGATATCGGGGTCGTCGGCAGGGCACGAGTCCATGCTGCCGAAGGCTGTGATAATGCCATCGGAAAACTGAAGCCAAGCCTCGGCTGTCGAGCTCATGCCCGAGGCCATGTCGGTGCCGCGCAGACGGCCGACATGACCCGGCAATATGCCGTGGAGTGCTGCTATATTTGTGATAAGCATGCCTCAACGAATTGAATTGACCTGTCGAGAAGCGGCGCCATGAAGGTGTCGTTGTCAACGAAGGGTACGTGCTGGCGGTAGAGTTGGAAGAGAGCCTCCACGTCGGGCGACGATTTGAGCGGACGGCGGAATTCGAGGGCTTGGGCGGCCACCATAAGTTCGATGGCAAGAACGCGCACGGTGTTGTCGAGCACGCGCACGAGCTTTGTAGCCGAGTTTGAGCCCATCGACACATGGTCTTCCTGACCCTGCGACGATGGTATGCTGTCGCAGCTTGTGGGCCAGCAGAGACCCTTGCTCTGGTTTACTATAGAGGCTGCGGTGTATTGGGTGATCATGAAGCCGCTGTTGAGGCCCGGGTTGGCAACGAGGAACGAGGGCAGACCGCGTGTGCCGCCGATGAGCTTGTAGATACGGCGCTCCGAGATATTCGAGAGCTCGGTAAGGGCGAGGGCGAGGTAGTCCATAGGCATTGCGATGGGCTCGCCGTGGAAGTTGCCGGCCGATACGATGATGTCGTCGTCGGGGAAGATGGTGGGGTTGTCGGTAGGAGAGTTGATTTCCTCGGTAAGACGTGTGTTGACAAACTCGAGGGCGTCGACAACGGCGCCGTGTACCTGAGGTATGCACCGGAATGAGTAGGGATCCTGCACGTGCTTCTTGGGCTGTGCGGCAATCTCGCTGTCTTTGAGAATGTTGCGTATGCCTTCGGCCACGGCTATCTGACCCGGATGATGGCGCACTTCATTGACCTCTTTGCCGAAGGGCTCTATGCGGCCGTCGAACGCGTCGAGACTCATGGCCGCTATCACCTGCGACATGCCGATGAGAGCGTCGGCACGTGCTGCCGCCCATACGCCGTGAGCCGACATGAACTGTGTGCCGTTGAGCAGCGCGAGGCCCTCTTTCGATTGCAGATGTATAGGCTCCCAGCCCAGTTCGGCAAGAACATCGGCTGCGGGGCGCACTTCGCCCTTGTATTCAACCTCGCCCATGCCGATGAGCGGCAGGCTCAGATGTGCCAGCGGAGCGAGGTCGCCCGAGGCGCCGAGTGAGCCTTGGCTGTAGACTACAGGGGTTATGCCTTCGTTGTAGAAATCGATGAGGCGTTTCACTGTTGCAACCTGCACGCCTGAGTTGCCGTAGCTGAGCGACTGGATTTTGAGCAGGAGCATGAGGCGGACGATGTCGCGGGGCACGCGGTCGCCCATGCCGCAGGCATGGCTCATCATCAGGTTACACTGCAGTTTCTCAAGGTCTTCGGGCGATATGCTGATATCGCAAAGAGAGCCGAAGCCGGTGGTGATTCCGTAGAGCGGACGGTCTACGGTGGCTATCTTGTCGTCGAGGAACTTGCGGCAGTCGGCAACAAGTTTCTCCGAGGCTTCGGAGAGTGCGAGCTTTTCGGAGTTGATGACGGCTTTGTAAGCTTGGTCGCAGGTGATTATGTCGGTGCTTATATGGTGCATGATCGGTAGTTTGAGCTTAAGTTTCGCTTACGAAACTTGTTTATTATGAGTTTAACACGTTTAAGAAGTTTAAGTATGGTAAAGTATCTCTAAACTTTTTAAACTTCATAAACTACGCTGAAAGCGTATTAAACTTAAGTAATTATTTATGAGAGGCTAAAGCTGCGTCTATGATATTGTCGTCGGCGAAGTTGGGCAGGGTTACTTTGAGGCCTTCGGTGCGGTCCATCTCGCGGCGGATGGCGTCGATGGCGCCTTTGTTGCGTGCCCATGAGCGGCGTGCGATACCGTTGTTTACGTCCCAGAGCAACATCGACTTAATGCGCTTGGCCGCTTCTTCCGAGCCGTCTATCACCATGCCGAAGCCGCCGTTGATGACTTCACCCCAGCCTACACCGCCGCCGTTGTGGAGCGATACCCATGTGGCGCCGCGGAAAGAGTCGCCTATCACATTGTGTACGGCCATGTCGGCGCAATAGCGCGAGCCGTCGTAGATGTTTGAGGTCTCGCGGAAAGGCGAGTCGGTGCCGCTGACGTCGTGGTGGTCGCGTCCGAGCACTACCGGTGCTGAAATCTCGCCGCGGGCGATGGCGTCGTTGAAAGCGAGCGCTATCTTGGCGCGGCCTTCGGCGTCGGCATAAAGTATGCGTGCCTGAGAGCCTACAACGAGTTTGTTGGGGCCAGCCTCGCGGATCCAGTGGATATTGTCGTCGAGCTGACCGCAGATATCGGCGGGAGCTGTGCGGCGGATTTCCTCAAGCACTTCTGCGGCCAGACGGTCGGTCGTGGCGAGGTCTTCGGGCTTGCCCGAGGTAACCACCCAGCGGAAGGGGCCGAACCCGTAGTCGAAGAATAGCGGACCCATGATATCCTGCACATACGATGGATAGCGGAAAGTGCCGTCTTCGTTCATCACGTCGGCACCGGCGCGCGAGCTCTCCAGAAGGAAGGCATTGCCATAGTCGAAGAAATACATGCCTTTGGCCGTGAGCTTGTTGATGGCGGCCACCTGACGGCGCAGCGACTCCTGCACGCGTTGGCGGAACTGCTCGGGGTCGTCGGCCATCATGGCCTTTGACTCTTCGAGCGACAGCCCTACGGGGTAGTAGCCGCCCGCCCACGGGTTGTGGAGCGAGGTCTGGTCGCTGCCGAGTTCTACCGTGACATCGTCGGCTGCAAGGCGCTCCCACAGGTCTACGACATTGCCTTGATAAGCAAGCGATACGGTTTCTTTGTTCTCCCGGGCCTTGGCCACGCGTGCCATCAGCTCGTCGAGGTCGGCGTATACTTCATCCACCCATCCTTGGGCATGACGTTTCTCTACGGCCTTGGGGTTGATTTCGGCAGTAATGCTTATCACTCCGGCGATGTTGCCGGCCTTGGGCTGAGCTCCCGACATGCCGCCGAGACCGGCGGTGACAAAGAGCATGCCGGCGAGATTGCCGTCTTTGCTGTGGCGCCGGCCGGCATTGAGCACGGTGATAGTTGTGCCGTGTACGATACCTTGCGGGCCGATATACATGTATGAGCCGGCTGTCATCTGGCCGTACTGGCTCACGCCGAGGGCATTGAAGCGCTCCCAGTCGTCGGGCTTGGAGTAGTTGGGGATCACCATGCCGTTGGTGACAACCACACGCGGTGCGCCCGGCGATGAGGGGAAGAGGCCGAGCGGATGACCCGAGTACATCACGAGTGTCTGTTCGTCGGTCATCTCGCTGAGGTATTTCATCACGAGGCGATATTGCGCCCAGTTCTGGAATACGGCACCGTTGCCGCCGTAGGTGATAAGCTCATGGGGGTGTTGGGCGACGGCCGGGTCGAGGTTGTTCTGTATCATCATCATTATGGCCGCGGCCTGACGCGAGCGTGCCGGATACTCGTCGATGGGGCGGGCATACATGTCGTAGTCGGGGCGATAGCGGTACATGTAAATGCGGCCGTAGGTGCGGAGCTCATCGGCAAACTCCGGCGCGAGCTCGGCATGGAGCTCTGCGGGGAAATAGCGCAGGGCATTGCGCAGGGCAAGGCGCTCCTCGTCGGCGCTGAGGATTTTCTTGCGCTTGGGAGCATGGTTGACTTCGGGGTCGTAGGGCTTGGCTGCCGGCAAGGTGGCCGGAATACCCTCGGCTACAGCTTTTTTGAACTCTTCGGCGGTCATTTCGATGATATTTTTTCGTTTACGATGGCTAAAATTTCTTGTTCGGCCTTGTCGGCTTCGGCTACCATGGCTTCAGCCTTGGCGATGATATCGTCAACACTGCCGTCGGCGATGTCGGCGGCATTGATTTTCATGTTGAGGTATGCTCCGCGGACGGCAGCGCGTGCAGCGAGAGCGCCTACACCGGCGTCGCTTGCCGAGGCGGGGTTGCCATGGGTGGCCACGCGGCGCAGCAGGTCGAATGTGGCGAAGGCTTCGCAGAGAGTGGAGTAGGGTACTTCTACAGCGTTGACAGTAGCGTCGTGGAGTGCACGGGCGCGGGCGGCTTTCTCTTCATCAGTAGCCTTGGGCATGCCTATGGCGGCCATGATGGCATTGAAAGCGTCGGTGTCGCGGTCTACGAGCACCAAGAGGCTGTCCATCATCTTCTGTCCTTCCACGGCCATGTCGCTGAATTCTTCCCAACGGTCGTCCCAGCCGGCCTTGTGGGCGGCAAGGTTGGCCACCATGGTTGCCAGAGCGGCAGCCAACGCTCCCATGTAAGCAGCGATGGAGCCTCCGCCGGGAGCCGGCGACTCTGAGGCTGTAGTCTCTGCAAATGCTTTGGCTGTGAGGTCGATGAGGCGGGGTGCGTGAGGTTGACGGGCAGCGAGCACGTCTTCCACTATTTTTTCTTCGGCCACGAAAGGCTTGAGCTCGTCGAGCCCCATCGATTTGATTGCTATGCGGATTTTCTCGCTGTCGGGGATACCGAGCGAGCGCTGTTGCTTGCGCAGGAAATATTCGCCGGCGTCGATGAGCGCCTTGCGCGGCACGAGACCCACGATTTCGGTGCCGGTGACGCGTATACCGCGGGCGTCGGCCTTGCGGCAAACCTCGTCGAAAGCGGTGTGGAGTGGGGTGAGCTTGGTGTCGGTGATGTTCATCGACACTTGGGCTATGCCGTATTCATCGATATACCAGCCGATTGCTTTAGTGCCCTTGAGAGTGCCGGGCTGCATTATAGTCTTGCCGTCGGCGTCTTTGAGCGGTTTGCCGTTGACCTTGCCTCCCTCGCGCATGGGGCGTCCTTTCTCGCGCACGTCGAATGCTATGGCATTGGCGCGGCGGGTAGAGGTAGTGTTGAGGTTGAAATTTACGGCGATGAGGAAGTCGCGCGCTCCTATGGCTGTAGCACCGGTGCGGGCCATCTTGTCGTCGAACGGACGGTCGCCGAAGTCAGCACCGTCGCCGGCTCCCATGCGGGCCGCGAGGCCTTCGTATTCACCGCTGCGGCATACGGCAAGATTCTTGCGTGCGGGAGTGAAAGCCGAGGCTTCGTAGGCGTAGACGGGAATCTGAAGTTCGTCGGCAACACGACGGCCGAGCTTGCGGGCGAGCTCGGCACATTCTTCGAGCGTGACACCGCTCACGGGCACGAAGGGGCACACGTCGGTGGCGCCCATGCGGGGGTGTGCGCCATGGTGCTTGCTCATGTCGATGAGCTCGGCTGCCTTGCGTATGCCTTGGAATGCGGCCTCGGCAACAGCCTCGGGCGAGCCGGCAAAGGTGACTACGGTGCGGTTGGTGGCCTCGCCGGGGTCGACGTCGAGCAATGATACTCCGTCAACGGCCTCGATGGCGTCGGTAATGCTTTTGATAATCTCGGGGTTGCGGCCCTCGCTGAAGTTGGGCACACATTCAATTATTCGTTTATCCATAAGGGCGGTATAGTTGTCGGTGGCAAAGGTACGAAAAATCTGTTACATGCAAGCGTCGAGGTGGGCGGTAATGGCCTCGCGGTCGAGATTCTGGCCGATGAATACGAGTTTTATCATGCGGTCGCCGTATTCGGGATCCCAGTCGCGTGCAAGGCCCGGCTCATTGGCCATAAACTGTGCGAGCTCGTCTTCGGGTGCACTCGCAAACCAGAAGCCGGCCTCGGTAAGCTTCTTCTGCACTCCGGCCTGCTCGAAAAGATACGACATGTCGGGGTTGTGGCGGAAGTATACAACGCCCTTGGCGCGGATCACATTCGAGGGCCAATGACGGTTGACGAAGAAATCGAACTTGTTGAGGTCGAAACCCTTGCGGCGGTAGTAGACGAATGTCTGTATGCCATATTCCTCAGCCTCGCCCTCGTCATGGTGATGATGGTGGTGGTGATGGTCGTGGCCGTGTTCGTGCCCGTCATGGTGGTGCTCATGTTCGTCGTCGTGGTCATGGTGATGTTCATGCTCATGCTCATGATGATGTTCGTGATGGTGTCCGCGGGCCTCGGCTTCTTCCTCCTCGGTGGGAGCTTTTTCTACCTCGTGTACCCAAGCGGCTGAGGTGGCGACCTTCTCAAAATCAAACATGTCGGTATTGATGAGCTCGGAGAGGTCTACATCGCAGTAGTCGCACTCGATGATACGCGCCTTGGGCTGGATGGCGCGGATGATGGCGCGGATACGGCCCGCCTCTTCGGCGCTTACCTCGGATATCTTGTTGAGCAGGATGATGTTGCAGAACTCAATCTGCTCGATTATCAGATTCTCGATATCTTCCTCGTCGATGTCTTTCTTGGTAAGTGCGTCGCCGCAGCCGAATTCGCTCTTGAGGCGCAGGGCGTCGACTACGGTGACAATGCAGTCGAGCACCGGAAGCCCGTGGCGGTTGTATTTGGCCTCGAGCGACGGTATCGAGCATATAGTCTGGGCTATCGGCGCCGGCTCGCAGATACCGCTGGCCTCGATGACGATATAGTCGAATTTTCCGGTGGCCACGATGTCGGTGATCTGCTCGATGAGATCCATCTTCAGAGTGCAGCAGATACAGCCGTTCTGCAGCGCAACGAGGTCGCCTGAATCCTTGCCCCCGACAATGCCTCCTTTCTGGATGAGAGAGGCGTCAATGTTGACCTCGCCGATGTCATTGACGATTACAGCGAAGCGTATGCCGCGCTCATTGGTGAGTATACGGTTGAGAAGAGTGGTCTTGCCGCTGCCTAAATATCCCGTGAGCAGCAATACGGGTATGTCGCGTTTCATAGTGGTATGAGTCTTTATCTTCACAAAATTACAAAAAAAATGATTACCTCGGAACATTACGGCACTTACTATTGTTACAATATCACTAACAAACGTAAAACACCGCCCTCATGACAACTAAAGCTAAAAGTATCAAAGGAACCGAAACAGAGAAAAATCTGGTGAAATCCTATATGGCCGAGTCGGCCGCCTACACTCGCTATACTTTCTATGCCGGTCAGGCAACAAAGGAAGAATATTTCCCTATCGCCGAAGTATTCAATGAAACTGCTGCCAACGAATTGCGTCACAGCAAAATCTATTTCAAATATCTCGAAGGAGGCACACTGCCTGTAGAGGTCAACGTCGACGCCGGCGTGATCGGCACCACCGCGCAAAACCTCGAAGTGGCCGCCCATGAAGAAAAAGTAGAGGGCCATGACATGTATATGCGCTTCGCCGAGACAGCCGATAAAGAAGGCTTTGCAGAAATCGCCGAGCACTTCCGCGCAATCGCCTCTATCGAAGAGCACCACCGCCGCCGCTTCCTCCACTACCTCCATCAAGTAGAGACCGGAACAGTGTGGAAACGCGAGAAACCCATCGTATGGAAATGCCTCGTGTGCGGATATGAATACACCGGCACCGAACCCCCAAAAGTATGCCCCGCCTGCGACCATCCCTACCAGCACTATATGGGCATGGACTACACCGAAGGTCTCAAATAAATACTGCAAAATACCGCAACGGCGGAGCCGGCGACAAGCCTCGGCTTCGCCGTTGTGTTGCTGTTAAGATTATTTAACGCCAAAAATCGGCTAATCTATGAAATAAGTAGTCGAGATTGCAGTTAAAATAAAGAAAATTGCTAAATTTGCGCACTTTTAAAAACAGACCAAAATAAACTACACCGAATATGTACTGGACACTCGAATTGGCCTCGAAGCTCGAAGACGCACCTTGGCCCGCAACAAAAGACGAACTCATAGACTACGCAATGCGTAGCGGCGCCCCGATGGAAGTGATCGAAAACCTTCAGGAAATCGAAGACGAAGGCGACACCTACGAATCAATCGAAGACATCTGGCCCGACTACCCCTCAAAAGAAGACTTCCTGTTCAACGAGGAGGAATATTAAGCCGATCGAAAACACTTAAAGCAAAGAATATCAAAGGGTTGAGCATCGCATACCGCGACCGCTCAACCCTTTTTGCTTGCCTGTTTTTGCATTTTACCGCATTTTAAATAGGCGTAAAACTAACACGTTAGAGATAAAAAGAGTATCCCGGAAATTTCCTGCTGCCGTGAAAAAAGTCGTAACTTCGCATAAAACCATAGAGGAAGAATATACGACATTGGTAAAGCTTCAAGACCTTCACAGACAGGGCATTTCCGCCTTTACAAGACAATACAAGTATCCGGAGGGGATACAGTTTATGAAATTTGAATTAACTTCAATTGAATTTTATAACAGATGTCGTTTTGCCAGTTATATATCCACAATGGAAGATTGTCTATGAAAATGGCCGGAATTTTAACGCCCGGGCTATTATTGAAAAAGAACGGCAGTACCGTTGGGCTCTCAACCGTGTAGAGGAAATCTTGCAATTCTAAAGTCTGATTTTAGAATTGCAAAAGGTGCTGAGCGATGGAGCCCGGCCTCCGAATAAGATAACCGGCAGTACCTCCCGCTTCGAGCGAGTTCTCCGCACTTCCAAAATCCAGCGCGCGTTGCTTGCTCCGGCCATAGTGTCGGTTAAAAAAATCATGGGCAGCCGACCCTCGATGTTGCCATCGTTCTCGTGCGCTCACGTGCGCTCTCTTGCAGCACCACCCATGATTACTTGGTAAAATGTATTATGGTCAGCAGTACACCGGCATTGCTGCCGTTATTCCGAGCCACCATGCTCAAGGCGTTGCTTTCTCTGACCATAATACCTGTCAGTTACAATATTTTTCTACCTCATCAACCCTTCAACCTTCTCAACCTTCTCAACCCTCGGGCGCAGCCCGACTCAACCCAATCAACCTTCGGGCAAAGCCCGACACAGCCCGCGGTCGAGCAGGTCGTAGTTGCCGGCGTTGGCTTCGGTGCGATGGGGGAAGGTGGCGGCGAGGCATTGCTTGTTGTATTGACGGGCGAAGCGCATAGTGTGGAGCGATCCACTCTTTATGGGGCATTGAGCCAGGATGACGGCATCAGACAACGCAGCCTGTAAGCGGTTGCGGGCCACAAGGCGTGTTGGATTTGCCTTGACGCGGATATACCACTCGGAGAGCAGCAACCCATGATTGTCGAGTATGGCTTGCTCCAGATCCTTGTTCTCCTTGGGATGGCAGATGTCGAGTCCGTTGCCAACTATGGCTATTGTCTTGCTGCCTACGCTCAGGCAGCCTTCGTGGGCGGCCTTGTCGCATCCGAGAGCCAAACCGCTGACCACTACATAGCCTTCTTCGGCATACCGCCTACCGAGTTCGTATGCCTTGTCATAGCCCTCCTTGTCGGCAGCACGGGCACCGATGATGGCAACTGTTTTTTCAGCATTGAGCAGTTCGAGATTACCCTTACAATGGATTACCGGAGGACAGTCATCACCAATTTCGAGCAGGCGTCGGGGAAAGAAGTCGTGCTGACACGAAAGGCTGACAATCCCTATCTCCTCCTGACGTTCGAGAATGTCAATAGCCACATCCACATGCTCCTGCAGCCCATCGTAAAAGAACATCATCACGTCAAACTGATGACAATCCGTTTCACGTATTTCAGCCACCGGCATTCCATACAACTGCAATGCCAAAGCCTCGTCTATGTTCAGCCTATCGTCCGGATCCATAGTCATTATATTTCGTAGCGGCCTTCGGGGATGCCGAAGGTCGTGCGGTCGTTAAGAAGGATGCCTTCGCGGTCGTTGGAGGCGTAGAGGGCGGAATAGTCATCGTAGATGGCCCACAGACACTCGGTGATGCCATCAATGTCGTCGAACTTGCCGTGGATGCCTGCGCCGTTGGTGATTATGGTGAGTACACGGTAGCCCTTTATCCACTCCCAACGGAAGTCGAGATCGTCGGGTTGGGATTCAGTGCCGAATTCCTTGTCATATTCGGCCAGCATGCGTATGGAGCGACGATAGGCTGTCGCCAAGGCCTCTTTCGAGCCTTTGAGCGCCACTTTAAGCATTGTTATGTCGTCGTTTTCAGGGTCAAGCATATTGTTGTCAGATTTAGAGATTTCTTCGGTCATTTGTTCCACCTCTTTGCGTTCATCTTCGAGAGATTTGAGATAGCCGTCATACCATGAGTGCAGCTCGGCCACAGTCGCCTCCGGCAAATCTTTCGGAGCAGGGAACACCTGCATTGGCGCACGGAAAGTGCAATGTGTGAATCCATTGTCATACGGCCCGGTCTGGATAAAATATTCATCTTCATCAGAGCCTGGATATTGAGCTATATCAAGCCACGTTTCGGGTTGGCGGTTACGGCGAATCCATTTACGCATCGTAGTCTTATAACAGTCATACCCCTTTTCAATTGTATCAGGCTCACCGGCCACTACACCCAATACGCCGTATTCCATGCCATCTTTGGGGTATTTTGGGGGTATCATCACAATGTCCCCCTGTTTATAGGGCATCTCTTCCGGGAAGTGTCCGAAAAATTTGCCGTATATGCCCGGCAGATTATAGTGGGCGGCAGAGCAAGCAGCGGTCTGAATCTTCTCCCCCTGAGCATCAAACATCCACGCCTGAGTGTGGTAGGGTTGATGAGCAGGGAGGCCAAAAAGCAGACGCTCTACGGTAAAGGCATAAATGTTATGCTTTCCCACAGCTTCCTTCATGGCACTGACAGCTTCATTATAAGTCGGGAAGTCGGCAAACAACGGCTTCTCATCAAACATCAGTGGTACTCGATAGGCCGGACAACCATTGATTTCCACGCGTTTGAACGTCAAGGTTTCAGATGGCTCATCGCTGATTTTATGGTCGAGATTATTACCGATAAACTGCTCCTGAGTGGTGTTGTAGGTCCATGTGGTCAGTCGGTAATACCCCGGATCGGTACACACTTTTCGGAACCGGACAAAGTTCTCAAATTCCTGCAAGGTTTTAGGCACGAGCGCGGATGTGCGCAGGCGTTCGCGCAACTCCACGGCACGCTCGAGCAGTTCGTAGAGATGTTGCAGTCCGGCCCCCGAACACTGATGGCCGAAATCGTCGGTCACCACAAGCCGCTCGGCAGGCAGGAGGTCGCCAAGGATATTGAGGTGGTTGAGTCCGAGAATCTCATCCTTGGAGGAGCAGAGCGCCCAAAGGCGGTCGCGCTTCATGCGCACCGACGCTATGGCTACGTAAGGCTTGTAGCTGTCGAGCACGCTCTGTGTCAGCCAATAGTTCTGCACGCCGTCGAGACGCTTGCAGAAATATGTCAGCTCTTGGTTGAGCCATTGCGCCAACTCCCACTGCGGAAACATGCATGGATTGACCACAAGCACCTCGGCATCACCGCTCTCACTCTCCAAGGCCATGAATCCGCCCAACGAAGTGCCCACTATAATCTCAGGCTTCTCCTTCTTGACAAGCTCATTGATGATAGTGAGCGAGCGCACCGGGTCGGCATACAGCTCCGGAGCAATCACACGATAGCGACCCTTGAACCGCTTTTGCAACTGCCGCTGCTTCGCCCCATTGGCTCCCGACATAAACCCGTGAAGATACATCATCACCGGCAGCGAGTCATTCTGGTTTATATTTTCATTATGATTACTCATTATCATTCTTATTAGCTTAGTTCCCGGTTAGTTATCGGTAATTACCGATGCGAAGATAGCCATTCCCCGCGACCCGGCGAAGCAATCCGCCGTTCACTGCGTTCAGAGTTTAGAGACATTGCTATATTCGAGTTTATCCTGTGGTAATCTTGACATTCGAATCAGTTGAATCTAATTTGTAAAGTTCGCTGATGATAAGAGCTACTTGCTCCAGCCATAGTGTCGGTTAAATAAATCATGGGCAGCCGACCCTCGATGTTGCCATCGTTCTCGTGCGCTACCGTGCGCTCTCTTGCAGCACTGCCCATGATTTCAGGGTAAATTATGGTCAGCTGTACACTGGCATTGCTGCCGTTATTCCGAGCCACCGTGCTCAAGGCGTTGCTTTCTCCGGCTATTGTGTTTGATTGGATTGTAGGTCAGTTCTACTGATTGTCTACCGGCTCCCACGTATATGAATCTACTTTACCATAGTGTGCGATGCCCCACTTTTCTGTTGGGATATTGTTTAGTACGTTGATTTTGATGGTATCGCTGATCATCTTCATCAGAGAGTCGTAGTTATCCACGTTCCAGCCATTGTATAATATCTCGTCTTGTGGAATATACACATTTACCTCTCTTGTGTAATTGTCGGATCCCACAATCCCTGTGTAATTGTTGGATCCCACAATCACAAGCTTCCCGTTATTGACTTTAACTCCATAGACGAAGCCGTCGCTGTTTTCTCCAGGGATTCCTCCAAAATCCACACGGTTATCCGGTGCCGAGATGCCTTCAAAAAGCTCGACATCTTCCTCGTTGTATTTGGGAGCATCAAATTTATCTAAATAGAAGCTTGACCAAAGGCCGAGTTGGCTGACGCCTTTTTCGGTGAGATACTCGGCTACGCGTGTGAGAGCCTCTATCGAGTCTTTGTTTACACTGCGACGTCTTTCGATGATGTCATCGATGAACGCAAGGTCATTGCCCTTGTAGTCATCAAGATTTAAGTTTTTTTCTGCCATGCGTTCTGCCGGGTTGGGACCGATATATTTCAGGGTGTAAGGATCGACATCCGGATGATGCACTATGCCCCATTTTTCGACAGGGATATTGTTGGCTTTATATAACTCCACGCTCTTAACAATAGCATCAAGAATTTCCCAAACAACATCTGTTTCGTGGTAGCAATATATGATGCCAGCAGATGAGACGACCCAATATGGTGGGTCGTCCCACATCTTATCCGAAAGGTAAGAAAGCCAGATAACCTGTAATTTTTCACCTTCGTACTCCTCATCCTCATTGATACTCACTCCTAAGACGATGCTTTTGTTATCGAGTGATTGATGAATGTTAATGTACGGAAATTGAGTGTGTTCAAGAAGGTCTGAGAATATTTTATTATCCTCTGCCTTATACTTGGGACTTCCGTCACTGATTGGCCAAAAACCGAGTTGTGTCAGATTATTAGCCTTGAGGTATTCCAGGGCAGATTGTATCAGTTTGGATCGGTTTGATTCATTAACATGAAACGAAACCTCATTGATGAGGTCTACCCATTGCGGCAGTGTAGTTGGTTTGTTCATTTTCTTGTGCTTTGATTTCTTAACCAATGTATTCATCTTAACCAATGTATTCAAGGGTGTAAGGATTGACGAATGCATCGTGCATAACGCCCCATTTTTCGACCGGAATGTTGTTCGCTTTATTGAACTCTACACTTTTGACAATGGCATCAAGTATCAGGCAGAATTCATCATAATTATAGGAATTCAGCGGTTCAATAGTTACTTCGTCTTTAAAAGATGGCACTATGATTACTTGCATCTTAGATTCATCTTCATTGGGCTTGTCCTGATCGAGCAGGACTCCAATATATAACCCCTCTGGAGATTCAATCTCAAAATCAGGCACGAGTTGTGAGAAAATTTTCTCATCTTCGCTACTATACTGAATTTTATTTTCTGAAGATCGGAGCATATCTTCGCAACCCCAGAAGCCGAGACGAGTGAGGCCTATTTCTTGGAGATACTCCACGGCACTATGCAAAATTATAGCGCGACTTGACGTAATAGTTTGGTACTTTTCTACCCATTCAGGTAGAGTATTTGGATTGGCCATATTCTTATGCATTATTTGTAAATTACGTCGATTTTGATATTTACGGGTTGGTCGGGGGACTTGGTGTAGCCCCAGGCGACGGAGGGTTGGGAGGGGATGTTGCAGAGTTCGTTGGCGTAGAGAGCCATCTGCCAGAGTTTGCAGCAGTATTGCTCTCGCACCGACAGATTGAAAACTATGTCGGTTGCCTCGTTCAGACCGGGGAGGGCAAGGAATGACTTCATCACAGTTTCAATATCATCTCCTTTGAGCGTGTTAAAACTCACCTTTCCGCTGTCTTTGAACAATGGCACGATGTCCGCATCCCAGTCGAGGGCTATGAGGCGTTCCCCTTCGGAGGGGGTGAAAACTTGACGAATTTTGTTGATGTCAATCATTAATTCATGTCGGGAAGTGACAGTTCGTACTCCTCGGGGAACATGTCGTCTCCCTCGTCGATTTCATCTTCGTGTGAAGACTCTACCCCGAGAGCGGCGTAAGTGTGGGTCTCATCGTTGGTTATCAATCGACCGTGAGCTTTGTCATAGACAACATATACTGCCTTAGCCATTCCGGAGAGTACCTTAATGTCATCGTAGAGCTGTGGAATGTAGTTGTTGGTCTCGATGTCGATTACGAATTTGCCAAGCAGCTGCTTTTGCTCCACTTTTTCAAAGGGAGAATCGTACAATTTGGCAGAGTTGACCTGCGCCTTGGCTACGATTGCTACTGCCGCTTCAAGAGCTTCGGCTGTGCCTTCGAGGATGAAGATGGTATGGACGGGATTGACGGGACAGCTGTAAGGCATACCGTCTCCATCGCAGTCGTGATAGTAGAATTCTGAATAGTCCATGTTTATAGTCGGGCGTTGCCCGAAGGTTGCGGAGGTTGCGGTCAGCTGTGCTGACGGTTGAGAGGGGGGTGATGCGGTTGTTAAGTCATTCAACCTAATCAACCATTTCAACCATCGGCCGGCAGCCGAATCCAACCTTCAAGTTTGAAAAATTTGAATTAACGCTCGGCGCATATCCGAGATGAACTGTCCGAAACGGGGATTGCGGAACATGGTCCAAGGGCGAAGCAGCAACAGCCACAGAGCGACCACCGCCCATAGCGCAATCTTGATCCACAGCGTCTCAATCACTGTGACAGCAAGCACTGCCATCACCACGGGCACTGCCCACAGTGACAGCAGGAACGCCACCGTCAGCACAACCATTGTCAGCAATCTCAGTTTCGACATCTTGGTTTGTAGAATTCGGGGCGATGAAGTGCAATGAAGTTATCAATTGACTCAACGCCGGGCGTTTGGACATCGTTGATGGCAGGAGCCTCAGGTGTGCCCGGACAGTCGTGCCATGAAGCAATCCGTTCACCAACCACGATTTCTATATGCAGTTCCTGTGAAAGTTTCTTTAGTCTTGTCAGGTCATAGAATCCCTTTCGCGGCTCAACAATAACCGTTGAAAAACCATTTTCATCACATAGAGTCTTGATATGGTTTAGCTCTCCGTCTAAATCATCGGCAACAGTATCGACGATTATGAGATTGGGTAGCAAATCGACCCCAATCCTTTTTTTGATTTGCAAGTGAGATGTGCAATCTGTCAGGAAGAGCAACTTGTGTGAGCGAAGTCGAGCGGAAGCATGAGCACACATATAGTCAAGCATACCCATTCCCGGACGTGCTGCCACCAACGTGAGACTACCGGGCGTAAACGGCGAAATATTGTATTTGCACATAGTTTATGTTTTTTGTATTATGCGACAAAGATAGCCACTATCGCGTTTTCGAAGAAGGATTTAGCCGTTCACTGCGTTCACTTGCGTTACTTGCTCCAATCAATCGCTTTACCGGTAAAACCTTCAAGAAAAGCGTGGTCGCGCCAATCCATGAAGAAATCGTGAAAATAATCGACATCGTTATATAGGAAGTCGTAGTCTTGCTGGTATTCGGGCTCTAAGTCCTTGGCAGCTTTCCAACGGATATAATCCCGGGCTTTTTCCCTTGGGCGTTCGGGGTCAATCCCCTCGAACAGATTATCCTTTATTTTCTCAGGCGTTCGACAATAAGTGCTGCCTCCAGAGCCGGAATCTTGTCAACTGCTATGGGGCCTCGACGGTCATCATCAGACCGAACGATAGAATCCACAATGTTGTTCGTGGCACTGAAAAGACTCCTGATTCCTTTTGAATCGAGATAATCCATTGTTGCCTTTTTAAGGAAGCTCAACTTTCCCATAAAATCCCATGAAATGTTGGGCTCTGAGTCTTCAGTACGCTCCCAGTCTTTAGCCCTTGAATTTGCCCTGCTGACCGATTCATCTACAATCATTTCCAGACGTTGAGCGTCTGACATACCTGAATTTGCAGCCATGCTCATTCGGTCAAGGTTGAATATGTAACCGAACTGGGGAAGATAGAAATCGAAAATTACAGACTCATGGATTATACCTCTGAACTCTACTGATTCCACAATATGCTGAAATTCCTGTGGATCAATGAATTTATCAATATCCAGTGAAGAAACGGGGATAGCAAGCGGCCTGTACTCGATATTATTCTTATCGAACATTTCAAATAAAACCTCTAGCGCTTTCTTGTCAACGCATTTTGAAAGGTAATGCGCCTTTAGAGATAATTGCATCGGAGTATTAGATTTAACTGGTGCCTACCGCCTTTCAAGCGCCTCGGCTTTCTCTTTGTGGCACCTTGGGATATGGGTAGAAAAAAGCGTGGTGCCGTACTTGCTGTCCGTTCCCACGATCCGAGGCCTTCGCATTGCCTGTCTTTGTAAGGAACGAAACAACGCAGAGGCCCACGCAAATATGTAAGTACGCGCAGTGTGTCGCTCCTCGCAAACGAGGCTACGGTCCACGGCGGATAGAGTTACATATCCAACATGGCATCTACCGTTGCTCCTGTTCTGACAAGGGTGTTTTGGAAGTTGCGAAGTTCCGGATCGTCAGAACTGAAGCGTCAAGTAAACGCTTTCAGTATGTTATGCCGAGTGTATTCAACACCCAACATCGCAACCTTTAGCTCGCGATGAGCTAAAAGTGCGTGTCAGCCAACGGCTGGTGCACGTTGACTGAAAGTCATTTAGACTTATCGCAAATTTAAACATTATTTTGTATGTGACAAAGGATTTGCCAACAAATATTTTGTTTATCTTTGCAGCGTGCCTCTGCGTTGCTGTGGCAAAAGTGGCAGTTTTATTTGATATGACCGAAAAATCGGGCGTTCACTCCGTTCATTAGTCGGGCGATGCCCGAAGGTTGATGGGTTGAATGTGGTTGGGACGGGCGTTGCCCGAGGGTTGATGTTGTGAAGGAGTGAAGGGGTGAGAGGTTGAAGGGTTGATAGTTTTAATCTTTTTTGCTACCTTTGCGTCATAAAAAACAACCCATTCAACCTCGGCGCAGCCGACCAAACCGTTTCAACCTTCGGGCGTAGCCCGACTACAATACCATGGAATATTCTTTTGAAAAGCTGCTTGTTTATCAGACGGCACGCAAGCTGGTCAAAGATGTTTATATTCTTATACAAAGATTTCCGACAGAGGAGAGATTTGCCCTATGTGACCAAGTGCGACGAGCCATTATTTCAGTGCCTTCCAATATAGCGGAGCAAAGTGGTCGCACTTCCTATAAGGAGAGAATCCATTTCCTTGATATTGCCTATGGTTCTCCCATGGAAGCGTATTGCCAACTCGAAATTGCGGTTGATTTAGGATATTTAACTGAAGATGAGTTAAATAACGTTAGAAATTTATTCTTTGACACGTCCCGTCTAATCATTGGTTTAAAGAAGAAATTTGCTGTTTTATCGCTTGCTGACAAATAAAAAAAGTGAATGAACATTGTGAACGGTCTGTGTTAGAGGCTCTCTTGATTAAACTCCCTACCTTTGTACTATAATCAACCCATTCAACCCTCGGCGAAGCCGACCCAACCCTATCAACCTTTGGGCGAAACCCGACTCAACATAATGATTAACGACAAGATCAGACAGATGATTCTGGAGAAGTTCAATTCTCCCATTCAGTACCCGCAGCAGTGCGAGGCCCTTGCAATGGCCATTCAGGAAGCTACGGGGCAGACGCTTGGAACGACAACATTGAAGCGCATGCTCGGCTTTGTCAACGGGCCGGCGAATCCGCGTCCGTCGTCGCTCGACATAATCGCGCAGTATCTCGGCTATCCCGATTATAATCTGCTGGCAAAGGACTTGGGGGAGGATACGGAAATATCTGATTTCCGCGCCGTTGAGAGTATTGATTCTGCCGATCTTCTCCCCGGCGAGCAAATTCAGATCACCTATCATCCCAACAGACTGTTGACTCTAAGTTACATCGCCGAAAACCGTTATCTCGTCAACGAATCGCGCGGTAGCAAACTGCTTAAAGGCGACATACTCACCATCGCCGGCTTCTACGTCGGGTTTGAATTGCTGATAAGCGACGTCGAGCGCGACAAAAAGCATCTCGGCTCATATCAGGCGGCCAAGCAGGGCGGCCTGACAGGGGTGGAGATTATTGGGTAGAGTGAGCTTTACAGTAAGCCTTTATCGAGAAGAAAAGGGCATCGTCATTTCGAGTCCACTTAGCCCATTCGTCTACACTGTGAACCTCCAATTGTACGTCCGATGGCTGGATATCGGGATACTGCTCTTTTGCCGACTCGTAAATATCATCCCTTATATTTCTGGTCTTGGCCAAATATCCCATCAGTTCCATATTGGCGGCTGCGGCGCTGATGGTGTCGCTCTCTAACAGTCGGTAGATTCGTTCCCTCTCTGCCTCGAGTTCTGCGGTCTTCGACTGAATCAGTGAAGCTATCCATGCTGCATCTGTGGTGTGTGGCTCCGGAGTATTGATGAATTCTTCTATTGGTAAAGCGGTAATATCAGTGGTTGGCACAACCACCTCTTCAACCTTATTATCAACAGTTTCTGATTGAACTACATTGGTCGGGGGTGTTTCAATTATAGTAGTATCGTCAATTGACCTGTCAACATGTAAAAACCATAGCACAACTGCAATACAAAACAAGAGGCCGCAGATTACAGCCCACAAGTGATAGCCTTTGCCCTCTGACTTTATAGCCCGTCTGACGGAGGCTGCCGTTACCTCATTTTTAGCACAACATAGAGCAACCTTGCCACGCCCAAGTTGCGTTGCTATCAACCCTATGCCACGGAAGTCTATCGCTCCATCGGCACATCCTTCACAGCCATATTTTTGTGTATTTCCGTGGGTGGTGCCAAGCCATGAGGTATATGCCTTGTCAAGGTCAATCAGTGTGACAGGGCGATCATCGTAGGGCGAGACAATAACATTATCGGCCTTTATGTCGCAGTGGACTATATTGCGCCTGTGCAGGTATTCTACCACATCAACCAATTCACTCAACAGCCGTCGGACAAACTTGCGGCTTTTAAGCCGTGGATCATCACGCTTTATCAGGGCAGAAAGCGTATCCCCCTCGATAAAATCCATTACGATGTAGTCTCCACCGAATCCCACATAGCGGGGCAGCGAGGGATGACTCAGCGACACTCCGAGGTCATACTCCTTGTCGAAGGCTGCTCGATAAAGCGGATTGTCGCGATACTCGGCTTTGAGCCGCTTGACGAAAACACGCCGCCGCTGAACGATACACTCGTATGCGTCACACGTAGATCCGCTCCTGTCCAAAGATTTGGCCAAAGCGAAATCAACAGTCATTGCCGCAGCCTCATTCCTGTTGTCAAATCCTGATACTATGATATTATCGTCATTCACTCTGCAAAGTTAGCGAAAATCTGACAATATCTATCGGAGAATTGGTGGATTGGGTAGTGTCGACATCAAAAGAGAAAAGCAGGTCAATATTCGGTCGTATAAAGCACCCTGAAACATTCCAAGTGTGTGATTGCTTTAGGAAAGAAATGCCGACAAGCCGCCAATAATCCCCGGTGACTGTTTTCAAGAGGGATACACACCACCGGAGTCTAATTACTGAACTGATCATCCATCATGACGGATGATTAGAATAAAAATATCCCCGAAACTTTAAACTGCCGTAAAAAAGTCGTATCTTCGTGTATACAAATTTAGACGAGGTATTATGCTTGTATTGATTGCTGAATCGAAGACTATGGCGCCGTGCACAGGCAAGGTGACGCTCCGGGATTGGGAGTGTCACAGGCCTTCGCTTGAATCCTTGGCTCGCGATATTATGAGTGGCTTGGAGGCGATGACTGTCGACGAACTGGCCGCGAAAGTTAAAATAAGTGTTCCCATGGCCCGTAAATTGCGGCTCATGATATATGATTTTCCTTATAAAGAGTCGGGCGCCGCGGCGATAGAATCGTTTACGGGAGTTGTGTTCAAGGCTTTTGAATATCCATCGCTGAGGGAGGCGGAAAAGGAGCGTGCCAACCGATGTATAGGCATTATATCGTCGCTTTACGGATGGCTGCGTCCTGACGATATAATAAAACCCTACAGATTTGACTTTACCAATCAGTTGGCCCCGGACGGTGCTACTCTTGCCGGCTATCTGAGGCAGGGAGTAACCGACTGTGTCATTTCATGGATTGAGAATGAAAAGGATTATAATGTTCTGAATCTTCTTCCCGGCGACGCTGCAAGGTGCATTGACTGGCCCCGGATAGAATCGAGGGCCAAGGTATGGAAAGCGGAATTTCAAGAAATACAGGCCGGAGGCTCGATGAAGACGCCCAATTCTAACCGTCTGAAAACTTTGCGCGGGAAACTTTTGCGACAGATTATCACCGATTCCATCACCACCCCGCAGCAACTTATGGCCGTAGAAACGGAGAGTTATATATCCGAAAAAACATCACTCCCGGGTCAATTGCTCTTCATCACCGCCTGATGTGCCGGCTTCGTGGATTATTTTATGTAACTTATAATAATGACGGGCTGCAAGCGATTGGCTAAAACTATCAATAGCCAATCGCTTGCAGCCCGTTCCACAAATTATACGTGGCTTGGAGGATACCTGTGGTTAGACTTCGTTGAATTTGTTGAAAACTGCGAAGCGTACGTCTACGAATAGTCTGCGACCCATTACAAGAGAGACTTTTGCAACCTTATGGCCGAAAAGATAGCCGATTCGCTCGATGATATTCTTGCGCAGAGCGGCATGCTTGCCGTAAATGGCTACAGAGCCGAGTCTGTCAGGCCATACGGGATCGGGATAGAAGCCATATTTCTCAATGGGCGTTGCCTTATAGGGCTTTGCAAGGAGTCGGCGGTCGGAGCCATTGCGCAAATACTCGCGGTATGTTTTATCCTCCTCCATCTGTCGGCTGAAGTCATCGGAGTTGAATACAGATATAAGCCATCTTGTGGATAGCCCTTCGCCGGTTTGATCGATGGCGATGTAGTGTTTCTTTTGGGCTGCGTCTGCGCGGAGGAGGCTGAATATTGCCTTTACTTCTCTTTCGATACCGTTGGCGGGTTGGCGTCTGGCATGAGAGCCGGATACAGCCGGTTTCGGTTTGTTTATTTTGGGGGTGTGGGGAGTTGGCGGGAGGGTTTGGCGAGCTGCCTGAATGGCTGTCGCCTTTATGGCTTGTGCCTCAAGGGCTTTCAGGGAGAGTGTGGTGTTGAGTCTGAGATTGTTTTTCATTTTATTTGAAAGTTTAGAGAAAAAAATAACTGACTGCTATTCGGTCTTGGACTAAGCGACCGGCGCAATCAGCGAAACTTGATATGTTTTACGGAGGCCTACCTCCGAGAGTCCATCCATGATTTCAATATTCTCGATTACTGAGGCTGTTGCGTAAGGGCACAATAATGGCCGTCAGATAATCGATAAATGAATCTGCGATGGGCAAAATCAAGTGATAAAAGTTATTCTAAACTTTCAAATATGTCAGAATCCGATTTGGATTCACGCTGCAAAGTAAGCAAAAAAAATCTCAACCACCAAATTAATTTGACTGATTTTTGAAGGAATGGATAAATACCCCCATCATCTGCGTGACTTCTCTACGTCGAGCTCCTCGGGTGGGCTGTCATATTGGCAGTCGAGGGTTTGGCACTTTTTTTGCTTTCAGTTGTTATACTTGTAATTGAATAAATAAATTAACAACGATATGCAAAAAGGTACTATCGGGGTAACGACCGAAAATATTTTCCCCGTCATCAAAAAATTTCTCTATAGCGACCACGAGATTTTCCTCCGTGAGCTTGTCTCTAACGCCGTCGACGCCAGCCAGAAGCTGCGCGCCCTCTCGTCGTTCGGCGAATTCAAAGGCGAGATCGGTGAGCTCAATGTGCGTGTGACTGTCGACAAAGAGGCCGGCACGCTCACTGTCAGCGACTCCGGCATAGGCATGACCGCCGAGGATGTCGACCGCTATATCAACCAGATAGCGTTCTCCGGCGCCGAGGAGTTCCTCAATAAATACAAAGACACCGCCGCAAGCATTATCGGCCACTTCGGCCTCGGATTCTACTCCGCTTTCATGGTGTCGAAAAAAGTTGTCATCGAGTCGCTTTCTTATAAAGAAGGTGCCGAGGCCGTACGCTGGGAGTGCGACGGCTCGCCCGAATACTCGATGGAGGCCGGCTCGCGCACAACCCGCGGCACCGACATCATCCTCTATATCGACGACGAGAGCAAGGAATTCCTTGACCAGCAGCGCGTCGACATGCTGCTGCGCAAATACTGCCGTTTCCTGCCTGTGCCCGTCATCAGCGGCAAAGAGCGTGAGTGGAAAGACGGCGAGTGGAAAGACACCGACAAAGATCTCGTTGTAAACAGCACCGAACCCCAGTGGATGAAGAAGCCGGCCGACCTCACCGACGCCGACTACCTCGCTTTCTACCAAGAGCTTTATCCCGGTCAGGAAGAGCCTCTCTTCTGGATTCACCTCAATGTAGACTATCCATTCCACCTCACCGGTATCCTCTACTTCCCCAAGATCAAGAACAACTTCGACATCAACCGCAACCGTATTCAGCTCTACTGCAATCAGGTGTTCGTCACCGACTCGGTAGAAGGCGTCGTGCCCGAATTCATGCAGTTGCTCCAAGGCGTGATCGACTCTCCCGACATTCCTCTCAATGTGTCGCGCTCTTATCTTCAGGCCGACACCGCCGTCAAGAAAATCTCGAGCTACATCACCAAGAAAGTGGCCGGACGCCTCGACGAGCTCTTCCGTGCCGACCGCGCTGAGTTTGAGAAGAAATGGGACGACATCCGCATATTTATCGTCTACGGTATGCTCACCGACGAGAAGTTCTGCGACGCCGCCCTTAAGTTCATGCTTCTCAAAGACACCGAAGGCCGCTACTATACCCTCGACGAATACAAGACTCTCGTAGAGGCCGCACAGACCGACGCCGAAGGCAAAATCGTCTACCTCTACGCTACCGACGCCACCGCTCAGTACGACTATATCAAGGCTGCCAACGACAAGGGCTACAATGTGCTCCTGCTCGATGGTCAGCTCGACAACCACTTCGTCGGCCTCCTTGAGCACAAACTTGAGAACACCTCTCTTGTGCGCGTAGACTCCGACGTCACCGACAACCTCATCCGCAAGTCCGACCGCAAGGTGGCCGAGCTCACCCCCGCCGCCCGCGCCATCCTCACCCGTCTCTTCGAGCTCCCGACGCGCAAAGTGGAGAAGACAAGCTTCATGGTGCAGTTCGAGGCCCTCGCTGCCGGTTCGCAGCCTGTAGTCCTCACTCAGAACGAATATATGCGCCGTATGAAAGAGATGGCAGCCCTTCAGCCCGGCATGAACTTCTACGGCGACCTGCCCGACAGCTACACCGTCGTTGTCAACACCGAGCACCCCTTGGTTAAAGCCATCACCGAGAAGGCCGACGCCGCCCTCGACGCCACCGTAGAGCCTCTGCTCAAGACTATCGACGAGGCCAATGCCAAAGCCGAGGAAACACGCAAGGCAGCCGGCAGCAGCGAGCTCACCCCCGAAGCCCGCGCCACCGTCAACGAGGCCGAAAAGACAGTCACAGAAAGCCGCAAGGCCATCGACGACGCCATCGACGCCTACGCCCCCGGCACACCCGAGGTAAGCCAGCTCGTAGACCTCGCCCTCCTCGGCAACGGCCTGCTCCGCGGTGAAGCCCTCAGCGCCTTCATCACCCGCTCAATCGATCTGATGAAATAAACAGGTGGTTTGTGGGTGGCATATTAGTAAAATCCCCCCGCAGCCCACAAGCAACATCCTACAGAAAAACCCCGGCTTTGGTCGGGATTTTATGTTTTGGCATGTTGCGAAAATTTTGTACCTTTGCACATCATTGAGCAATGATGACTACACTCGAAACGACTACACTCTCGCATAAGGCTGATATAGATAGCCTTAACGAGCGCATTTCCAAGCGCTTGAATAGCGCAAATCCTTTGATGAGCAACATCGTGATGTCGCTGTTGCGCACCAAGGGCAAGCAGTTGCGCCCGTTAATGCTCATCATGTGCGCCAAGATTTTCGCTCAGGTCAACGAAAATGTCCTTGCCGCCGCCGCCGCCGTTGAGCTTCTCCATAACGCCTCCCTTATCCACGACGATGTGGTGGATAACTCCATGACCCGCCGCAACCGCCCTACCGTCAATGCCGTGTGGGACAATCATATCGCCGTACTCGTAGGTGACTTCTTCACCTCATCTGCCATGCAGGAGGCGATATCAACCGGCGATATCCGCATTATCGACTCGCTCTGCCACCTCGGCCGCGACCTCTCGCTCGGCGAAATCGACCAGATCAGCAACGCCCGCGAGCACAGCCTCACCCCCGACGCTTATTTCCGCATTGTCGACTACAAGACAGCCTCGCTCTTCGTGGCAAGCGCACGTATGGGCTGTATAGCCGCCGGAGCTCCCGACGAGGCCACCGAGGCCTTGGCTGAGTTCGCACTTCTCTTCGGCCGCTGCTTCCAGCTGCGCGACGACGTATTCGATTACTTTCCCTCGACTCTCGTTGGCAAACCTACCGGCAACGACCTGCGCGAGGGCAAGATATCGCTCCCGCTGCTTCTCGCTCTCGAGCGTGCCCCCGAAGATGAAAGTTGCAAGATTAAAGAGATGTTGGCCTGCGACTCACTCTCCGACGACCGCATTGAGACCATCCTCGCCTTTGCCCGCGACAACGGCGGCATAGAGGGCGCCTACGCTGTAATGGCCGACCTGCGCGCTCAGGCACAGTCGATTCTCGATTCGCTCCCTCAGTGCGATATCACATGCCAGCTCGCCGACCTCTTCGACTTTGTCATTGAAAGGCAATACTGATGGACCGCCCCGCTTTCTACATGCGTCTGCTCCTGTGGTGCGTGCTTGCGTGCCTCCTTGCCGCATGTGCGAGCATGGGACGCCCCGAAGGCGGTGCCCGCGATGAGCTGCCCCCGAAGTTCGTGCGCTCCAATCCGGCTCCGGGTGCCCGTAATGTAGACCGCACACGCATGTCGGTGACTTTCGACGAGAACATACAGCTTGAAGACGCATTCAACAAAGTAGTGGTGTCGCCGGCGCAGAAGACTCCTCCGCAGGTAAGCTCCAACGGCCGCAACCTCACGGTGGATTTCCGCGACACACTCCGCCCCAATACCACATATACCATCGACTTCGGCGACGCCATCAAAGACCTAAACGAAGGCAATGTGCTCGACGGTTTTGCCCTCGACTTCTCTACCGGCGACGCCCTCGACTCTCTGCGTATATCAGGCATGGTTCTACAGGCCGAGAATCTCGAGCCGGCGCAAGGTATGCTTGTAGGAGTATATTCAGCCGAGACTTTCGCCGACACCACCCTCACAACATTGCCCCTCGACCGAATCGCCCGCACAAATCAGCTCGGACAGTTCACTATCCGCAATCTGCCCCACGGACAATACCGAATTTTCGCCCTCAACGACATCAACCGCGACTATCATTGGGACCGCTCCGAGGACATCGCCTTCTACGATAGCCTCATCACCCCCTCGGTGGAGCGCATTGAGATTACCGATACCCTCTACTCTTCCACCGGCGAAGACTCGCTCGTGCACCGCGACGGCATACGCTTCCTGCCCAACGATATACTGTTGACATGGTTCAACGTCAACTACCGTCAGCCGTATATCGCCGACTACAAGCGCCTCGACGCCCGCCGCATATCATTGATATTCGGCGCTCCGCAGGATTCCCTCCCGGAGCTGACTATCGTAGACGGCGCCCCCGGCATTGGCCGCACCGACAAGGAGTGGGCGCTCATGCACCCCAACCTCACCGGCGACTCACTCACATACTGGATTGCCGATACCGCCATGGTGTCGCAGGCCGACTCCCTGCGCCTCGCCGTAAGATATCAGAAGCTCGACAGCCTCGAGCAGCTTGTGTGGACATCCGACACCCTGCGCTTTTTCTACAAGAATCCTGATAAGAACAAAAAGAAAAAGGATAAGAAAAAAGATGAGGACGAAGCGCCGCGTTTCACCGTCGATTCAATCACCGGAGACACCACATTCCTGCCTCCTCCCGATTTCGAGTATCTGCAGTTCACCCTCCGCAGCGGTGCGCAGCAGCAGCTCGGGCAGCCTCTCGTGTTCGAGACGAACCTACCTCTTGAGTCGCTCGATACCGCCGGCATACATTTGGAGATGATGGTGGATACATTGTGGAAACCTCTGCCTTTTACAATCCACCCCGACAGTCTCAACCCGCTTCTGCGCTCGAATATCGATGTAAACTGGACTCCCGGCGCAAAGTATAAATTCACAGTCGATACCATGGCGCTGCGCAGTATCTATGGCCCGTTCAACCGTCCGTTCAAGCAGGAGATAACGGCCAAGCAGCTCGAAGATTATTCAAATCTCAACATCACGCTTGTCGACCTCGACTCAGTCCCGGCCGTGCTCGAATTGCTCAACAACAGCGACGCCCCGGTCTATCGCACCGTCAAGCCGGTGGGGCAGAGCGTGGCCTCGTTCAAGCTCCTCGCGCCGGGCACTTACTATCTGCGCCTCTTTATCGATGATAATCTCAACGGCAAGTGGGATACCGGCAACCCCGTCGACTCCCTCCAGCCCGAAGAGGTATATTATTTCGCCAAGAAACTCGACCTTAAGAAAAACTGGGACGTAGAGCAGACTTGGGATATCACCGAGTTGCCAATCGACAAGCAGAAGCCCTACGCCATAAAGAAAAACAGGCCTAAGCTCAAGCGCGGTGAAAAAGCACCCGAAGAAGAAAAAGAAGAGGAACAGGATGATTTCTACGATCCTTTCGGTGACCCCAATTCGCGCGAACGCCGCATGAACCTCGGTCGTTGACCTCAGCTATAGCCGCCCGCCGGTGAAGAGCCTGAGTATGCGCGGGGCAAAGCGCCGCAGCAGAGCATAGCCTCCCAACAGCAGAAATACTATGCAGGCATAGCTTGCGAGGTAGAAGGCCGTGATTCCGGCGTTGCTCTCCGGGCTGAGCAGCCCGTATAGCCGACGCGTCACCGGGTCGAGCAATATGAAATGGCCGCAATAGATAAAAAACGAGGCCGAGGCAAGAAATTTGCTCACCCGGCACATTCCCTTCTCAAGCAGCCAGGCCGCCACATTGTAGAAGAAAAACAGCCCTACTATGATATTGACGCTTTTGATGTATGCTGTCGTATGCGGCCATGCCGGGCTGAGGATGAAAATTGTCAAGGCAACGGCAGGGTAGAGCACTGCCGACGGAAGGAGAAAGCGGCGGAATTCAATCATCATATCGCGCTTGTGATAGCTCAGCAGGCCTCCCCAAGCGAAAAATACAAAAGCCTCAAGCAGCTGGAGCGCATGCCCGGGCAGTGGCAGGCGCAGTGCCCATATCAGTGTCGCCGCCCCAAGCACAGCCGACGCTCTCCGCTGCCCCATGCGGTAGATTGCATGTATGGCCGGCGAGGCGAGAGCCATAAGCATGAGGTCGCGTACAAACCACAGCGGCTTGTCGATAGGAAATGTGCCGTCGGCAGCCCCCGCCGTGTAGGGGACAATGCCATAGCGGTCGTCCCAGAAACTCTCCAGAAACGCCTGCAGCGACAGATTGAGCTGACTCGCGTCGCCCCCGGTGATGAAAATCTTGAGAAGATAGAGCAGCGCCACGCTATTCCACATCAGGTAGGGCATGAGAAGCGAACTGCACCTGCGCCGCAGCTTGCCCCGGTAAGCCTCAAGGCTGAAACGCATACCCAAGAAAAACACATAGCCGGCAATGAAAAAATAGACCGGCACACTCTGGTCTTTGATAAAAGCTCTCACGAAACGCTCAAGCCACTGTGCCGCCTCGAAATCATGCTCAATAAAGGGGAAGGGAGCGAACACATGCACGGCCACGACAAACAGCGCCAAGGGAAACCTCAGCAAGTCAAGGCTCTGCGACCTCAGATCACCACGCTCCTGTGCCATGCTGCAAAATTACAAAAAAATATCGGTATATTGGGTGAGTGGTTGGTGGGTTGTGGGCAGAATAAACGCGAGTTGCACTCGCGCCGGTAACGAAACCGACCAAGCAGCGCTAACCCGCAGCTCACTCACCACCGCCCACCAACCATCACTGATATAGGGCTGCGGCGCGGGCGAGCTCGTCGGCTACCATAGTGCGGAGCTCGGGAGGGGAGAGCACCTCTATGCGGGCGCCGTATTTGAGTATCTCTTCCACAAGGTCGAGGCTCACGCGCAGACGGTAGTGGAAGATCGAGTATTCATCGTGGATAAATTCTTCCTGTGAAGAATGGAGTGGGAGCGCGCGGAAGTATTTGGCAAGCCGGGCGTCGACCTTGAGCGCTACGTTGCGCACAGGAGTTGCGCTCACTACAATGCCGAAAGAGTTGGCGATGTATTGGGCGGCGTCGAACGAGGGGTCGGGGCGGAAGGTCTCGGGCAGGAGGCGCAGACCGGTGATACGGTCGAGAGCGTAGGTTTTGATACGCTTCTGCTCTACATGCCGCCCCACCACATACCAGCGCTGGCGGAAGAGCTTCACGAAATATGGCTCAAGCACAATGCCGGTGGTAGGCACGGTGCGGTAGAAGGGCAGGTAGGTAAACTGCACTCTGCGGTGGTTGCGCAGGGCGTCGATCACCGGAGCGAGAAACTCGCGGGCCGATGGCACATCCTCCACAAAAATACGGTCGGCCATATCGCGCGACTGGCTTATGACCTCGTGAGTGGCGGCGGCGTTGAGCAGCCATTCGGTTACGGCCTCGCCACCGTCTTCGTCGATATAATACTCGAAAGTGACGGGGTCGCACTTGATGTCGATTTTGAATAGCTCCTGCGCCGCCTCGCGGTAGTTGCAGAAAGTGCGGCGCGGCAGAGGATCGCCCTTCGAGAACTGCGAGCGGCGCCACAGCTCGTCGATGTCGGCGCGGGTAATGCGTCCGTAGCGGCGTATGGTGTCTACGAGCCAGAGATAGCGGTTGAAGAGGTCGTGTGCCATCAGTTGGATTTTTTTACGCCGACAGAAAGCAGACGCAGCCCGGCTACGGTAATCAAGGCGTTGATAATCAAGAGTTCGAAGCTCGTCTCGTAGCCGAAGAGCTCTTTCAGCGCCCACTGCAGGCACCACGACAGAGCCGGCGCAGCAACGCATACGGCCGGCACGAGGCGGTCGCGCACCGGTTTGCTCCAGAAGAGGCCGTAGACAAAGAGGCCGAGGATGGGGCCGTAAGTGTATGAGGCCAAGGTATATACGGCTGATATGGCGTCTTGGTCGCTCAGATAATAGAATGCGATGATTACCAAGCCCATCAGCACCGACATGCCTAAATGCACGGCCTTGCGTGTGCGGGTGAGGCGGCGGTCGTCGGCGCTGCGGTGCGCGCCGAGGATATCGACGGTATAAGAGGTCGTGAGTGAGGTCAGGGCGGAGCCTGCAGCTGAGTAGGCGGCAGAGATGAGGCCTAACACGAAGAGAATGAGCACTATCACAGGCACGTCGGGGTGCTGCGCCACCATGCCGAAGAGTTCGTCGGTCTTTTCGGGAATGGCTATGCCTTTATGGGACAGGAACATCACGAGCACCGTACCGAGCAAGAGGAAGAGAGCTATGACAAAAAATTGCGTTATGCCGCTCACAATCATGTTTTTCTGGCTCTGACGGCTGTCGCGGCAGGCGAGGTTGCGCTGCATCATGTCTTGGTCGAGGCCGTTGGTGGCGATGGCCATGAATACGCCGGCGAGGAATTGTTTCCAGAAATAAGTGCCCTCCTTGGGGTTGTCGAAGAAAAACATGCGCGAGGTGGGGTGGTCGGCGATGGCGCTGCCGAGCTCGCCGAAGCTAAGCCCCATATTGGTGGCCACGAAGTAGATACAGAGAATCACCGACATGATGAGGCAGAAACTCTTGATGGTGTCGGTCCATATCAGGGTCTTCACGCCGCCCTGCACCGTATACAGCCATATAAGGGCAATGGTGACTATCACATTGAAAACAAAGGGTATATGCAGCGGCGAGAACACCAAGAGCTGCAGCACGGCGCATACCACGAAGAAGCGCACCGCCGCCCCGAGCATTTTGGAGATGAAGAAAAACCATGCTCCGGTGCGGTAGGTCTTGGTGCCGAAGCGCTCTTCGAGATAGCCGTAGATGGATATCAGTTTCTTTTTATAGAATACCGGCACGAGCACAAAAGCTATCGCCATATATCCGACAATGAATCCGAGCACCATCTGCAGGTAGGCATAGCCTTTGCCCACCACCATGCCGGGCACGCTGATGAAAGTCACGCCAGAGATGGCCGCGCCTATCATGGCGAATGCCACCAATGCCCACGGAGCCTGCCGCTTGCCGGTGAAGAATGTGGAGTTGTCGCTGCCGCGTCCGGCAAAATACGACACTGTCATCAGCAGCGCGAAATAAGCCGCTATGACGATGATGACTATCAGTGATTGTGACATGATTATTCCTTATATAAAAGGTAGGGGCGGCGTTGTTTTTTGAAGTTTTCTACGTCGGCGGCCCAAGTGGCTTTGATTTCGGCGGCGCTCTTGCCTTGCTCTATCATGGCGCGGATGTCGCCGCGGCCTATTAGGAGCTCGAAGAAGTTGCGGAAAAATTTGTCGCCCATGCCGAGGTCGCGGTAGGCGTCGATAAGATACTCGAGGTTAATGCCTTGTGCGATTGCCTCGTCGTCGCTGATACTGCTGAGGTCTACGCCGTGGCAGAGCTTGTCTTGCTGCGGAGGCGTCTTTGCTCCGGGCATGCTGCGTGGGGTGAAGGAGTAGCTGCGCCCTTTCATGGCGGGATGGCCGTAGATTTTAAACGGCTTGTCGGTGCCGCGGCCAAGGCTCACGGGGGTCGCCTCGAAGTAGCAGGTAGACGGATAGAGGTAGATTGCGGTCATGTCGCGCAGGTTGGGCGACGGCGCTATGGGCAGGCGGTAGCGGGTCTGATGTGTGTAGCCGAGGCATGGAATCACCGTCAGCGGCACTTTGGCGCCGTCTTTGAGCCATCCCTCGCCGTTGGCCATAAGAGCGAGCTCGCCGAGGGTCATGCCATGCACGACGGGTATGGGCAGACGTCCGACCCCCGAGGCATATTTCATGTCGAGTATGGGGCCGTCGACGGTCATGCCGTTGGGGTTGGGGCGGTCGAGCACTATCACATCCTTGCCGTAGGCCGCGGCTGCGTTCATGAGGTCGATCATGGTGCAGTAGTAGGTGTAATAGCGCAGGCCTACATCCTGAATATCAACCACCAAGACATCGAATTTGTCCATCACCTCTTTTGCCGGCATGCGCTTGCCTTTGCCCTCGTAGAGCGAGGCTATCGGCAGGCCCGTAGGACCGTCGACGCCGCTGGCTACGTGTTCGCCGGCGTCGGCAGTGCCGCGGAAGCCGTGTTCAGGCGAGAAGAGGGTGGTCACATTCACTCCGCCGCCGAGCATGAGGTCAACCGTGTGGCGGTCGCCCACCATGCCGGTGTGGTTTGAGAAAAGCGCCACACGCTTGCCCTTGAGTAGCGGAAGATAGCGGTCGGTCTGTGCCGCCCCTACCGTCACTTCGGCCGCGGCGCACAGAGATATTACGGCAAATAGAAGTGATATTATGATGTGCTTGTATTTCATGGTATTGAACTTTATAATTAATGGGCGTCGAGCCAGTTGTCGGCAACTCCGGCGGCAGCAGTAAGCGGCACGCGGCCATGGTAGGCATTCTCCATACCTTCGACTACGAGCTGCTGCATTTCAGCTAATTCGCCCTCTACGACGTTGAAAATCAACTCATCGTGTACTTGCAGTATCATGCGCGATTTGAGGCGTCGGCGGCGTATCTCGGCGTCGATACGCACCATTGCCACCTTGATGATGTCGGCTGCCGAGCCCTGCAAGGGGGCGTTGATGGCGTTTCGCTCGGCGTAGGCGCGCACGGTGTTGCTGCGCGAGGTGATGTCGGGCAGATAGCGGCGACGTCCCATGATTGTGCTCACGAAGCCGTCGGTGCGTGCCCGCTCTATTGATTCCTGCATATATTGTGCCACGCGCGGATAAGTGGCCAAGTAGCCTTCGATGAGCTCTTTGGCCTCGCTGCGAGGTATGCCGAGACGTTCGCTCAAGCCAAAAGCCGATATGCCGTAGATAATGCCGAAATTGGCGGTCTTGGCATTGCGGCGCTGGGTGTCGGTGACGTCCTCGATATTCTCGTGGTAGATCTTTGCGGCGGTGGCGCGGTGGATGTCGGCGTCGGAGAGGAAGGCCTCAATCATCGTGGGGTCTCCGCTGAGGTCGGCCATAAGGCGCAGCTCTATCTGCGAGTAGTCGGCGCTCAGGAGCAGGCAACCCGGGTCGGCGATGAAAGCACGGCGAATGTCGCGGCCATCGGCGCTGCGGATGGGTATATTCTGCAGGTTGGGGTTGGTGGATGAGAGGCGACCCGTGGCGGTGACTGTCTGATTATAAGTGGTATGCAGCTTGCCGTCGGCGGGGTTGATAAGTTTCGGAAGAGCGTCGATATATGTGGCGAGGAGTTTCTTGAGACCGCGTATGTCGAGAATCTTCTGCACCAAAGGCACCGTGGCCGCGTACTTTTCGAGCACATCTTCGGCTGTAGACCATGCTCCGCCTTTTGTCTTGCGGGCCTTGGGGTCGATTTGCATTTCGTCGAATAGAATCTGCCCAACCTGCGACGGCGAACCGACGTTGAACTTGCGTCCGGCAATCTCGTAGGCTTCTTCCTCGAGTTTGTGGAGGCGTCCGGTGAGCTGCTCCGACAAGCGCCGCAGCTCGGCCACGTCTATGCGCGCGCCCTGCCATTCCATGTCGGCGAGTACTGCCACCAGTGGCATTTCTACATTTTCGAGCAGCGACATCTGTCCGCGCTCCTCCACTTCCTTGAGCAGCAGCGGTTTGAGGCGCAGGCAGGCAGCTGCGACTGTCGTCATGGCCTCGACGGGGTCGAGGGGCGCCGATGTGCGGTCGCCGGGGCGCTCATAGTCGTAGGTGCGCAGGCCGAGATATGTCATTGCCAAGGTGGCGAGGTCGTGTTTCTGCTCGGGCTGGCAGAGGTAGTGGGCCACAGAGGTATCGAACCAGCGTGCGCCCTCGAAAGGCATACCCAAGCGCCTGAATATGAGCATGTCGCGCTTGATGTCGCTGCCGCAGAGCGTCACCGCCGGCGATGATGTCAGCGGCGCGATATATTGCTTGTAGTCGGGTATGTCGGCGAAGTCGATGTATGCCGCGCGGGGCGAGTCGCTTGCGGGTGTGTAATATGCCAATGCCATGCCGTAGGCCGTGGCTGTCATGGCTTCGGCGCCGACACTGTTGAGGGCTATGCCTACTGTGCCGGCTTTGAGCGCGCCCTCGAGGAAGTCGCTTACCTCGGCCGGCGTATTAAGCTCAAGTGCCTTTATCTCAACGGCTTGCGCCGGGGCGGGCGCAGGTTCTTCGATAAGGTCGAAAAGGCCGCCGAACGATGGCTCCGGCTCTGGCTGTACTTCGAGGCGTGTGATGAAAGATTTGAATTCGAGCTCCTTATAGATGGCGATAAGGGCTTTGGTGTCGGGTTCCTGACGGCGCAGCGACTCGGGGGTGATGTCGGTGGGAACGTCGGTGATGATGGTGACGAGCTCTTTCGACATGCGTATCTGCCCGGCGTTGTCTACTATTTTTTTCTGCAGCGCGCCTTTGAGCTTGTCGGTATTGTCGAGAAGATTCTCTACCGAGCCGAACTCGGCGATGAGTTTAGCCGCCGTCTTCTCTCCCACACCGGGGCAGCCGGGCACATTGTCGGAGGCGTCGCCCTCGAGTGCAAGCAGGTCTATTACCTGACGCGGCGAGGAAATGCCATAGCGCTCGCACACCTGCTCGGGGCCGCGGATCTCGAAGCCCTGACCTTTGATGGCCGGGCGGTACATGAACACGCAGTCGGTGACGAGCTGGCCGTAGTCCTTGTCGGGCGTCATCATGTATGTGGTGAACCCTTCTTCGCAGGCGCGTCGCGAGAGTGTGCCTATCACATCGTCGGCCTCATATCCCTCGACCTCTACCACCGGTATTCGGTAGGCCTTGAGGATATCCTTGATGTATGGTATGGCCAGAGTGATGTCTTCGGGTTGTTTGTCGCGTCCGGCCTTGTATTCGGGGTATTGCTCATGGCGGAAAGTATGGCCGTGGGCAGGATCGAAGCACACGGCGATATATCCGGGATTCTCCTTCTTGAGGAGGTCGTCGAGAGTATTTACAAAGCCGAAAATCGCCGAGGTGTTGAAGCCGGCCGATGTCACTCGCGGAGAGCGCAGCAGGGCATAGTAGGCACGGTAGATCAGCGCGTAGGCGTCGAGCAAAAAGAGTTTCTTTTCTTCCATCTTTGATGTTTGAAGTTTCGCAGGCGAAACTTTGGTTGGGTTGATGGTTGGTGGGTTGTAGGCAGTGGTGTGTGGGCTGCAACACGCGAGTTGCACTCGCGTCAGTAACGAAACTTGCCACGCAGCAGTAATTCGCTGCCCACAGCCCACACACCACCAACCACAGCCCACCAACTAAATATTTCTCCCTATCCAGTAGGCGATAAGGGCAATGAATATGGCGATGATGATAGCGGGATGTATGGAGGCTCTGTGCAGGCGCGGCCAGCGGCGGCGTCCGGCCTCTACCACGAGATAATAGGCTGCCAGAGGCACGGCGAAAAACACCATCGGGTTGAAGCTCCATGCCCGGGCGATGTCGCCGTGGAGCAGGGCATGGAACGCACGCTGGCTGCCGCAGCCGGGACAATCGTAGCCGGTGATGAGGCGGAATGTGCATTTGAGGCCTCCCTCGGTGGGGTCGACGGTATAATAATACCATACAGCCGCACCGGCGGCAGCCAGCGCGGCCAATGCTGCCGCTATGATGGCAAGAGGCGGTAAAGTGCCTCCTTTTTTCATCAGCTCAGAAAGGCGTTCATCATCATCATGGGTATCATGCCGAGGGCAAATGATATCATGATGAGCCAAGCAGCCCATTCAGAGGCTTTCTTGGCCTTTTCGAGATTGCCTTGGCCGTAGAAGCTCGACACACATATCGAGGCGGCCAAGGCGGCAAGACTCGCCGGCGAACAGCAGCAGATGATAAGGAATACCGACCACCCTAAATATGTGGGCGGACAGGGCTCGTCGAGCTCTTGCGCCGGACGATACATGCGGCCGGGGGCATAGCGCGACTGTGGTTCCTCGTAGGCCGGTGAGCTTTCTTCTGTGGCGGTGCTGTCGGAGACTTCTGTGTTTTCGGTCTGCTCCTCACAACATTCGTTGCATAACTCGGTCTGCTCATATACAGGCGTCTGCTGCTGACCGAAGAGGGGTGCGAGTTGCTCGAGGCTTCCGGCCGGATACCATTTGGGCAGGCCTTCAAACCACACGCGGGTGTTTTGGTTGAAGCCCGGCTTTGACGGCAGGTCTTCCATTTCGAAAGGTCCTTGCTGGCGACCGTCGAGATATATCCAAACTTTCATAGCTGCTGATTGGTTTAAGTTTCGCAAGCTCTGTTTGCCTGATTCCCGACAAACAGAGCTTGCGAAATGTGGATTAGAAGTGCTTTACTTCGTAGCCTACGATATCTGAGAGAAGATTGTTGGCAAGACGCGAGGCGCCGAGGCGGAAGTAGTCGTTGGTGAGCCACTGCTCGCCGAGGATTTCTTTGGCGAGGGTATAGTATTTCACTGCGTCTTCCGTTGTAGCCACACCGCCGGCAGCCTTGAAGCCTACCATGCGGCCTGTCTTCTGATAATATTCCTTAATGCACATCATCATCACGTAGGCAGCCTCGAGGCTCGCTCCGGGATATTCCTTGCCGGTTGAGGTCTTGAGGAAGTCGGCGTTGCTGTAGAGGCTCAGGATAGAGGCCTTCTTGATGTTGCGGGCTGTCTTGAGGGCGCCGGTCTCGAGGATAACCTTGAGGTGGCCGTCGCGCACGGCTTCTTTCTGCTCTTCGATTTCATCGCATACGCTCTCATAGTCGCCGTCGAGGAAGTTGCCCACGTTGAGCACGATGTCGATCTCGTCGGCGCCGTTGGCTACGGCGAGCGAGGTCTCGGCAATCTTCACCTCTTCAAACGACTGGCTCGAGGGGAACGCGCCCGACACACAGGCGATACGTACGCCCGACACTTCGAGCACAGTGCGGACAACGGCGGCGAAGTTGGGATATACGCAGATAGCCGCTACATTGGGCAGCGAGGGGAAACGCTCTTCGAAGTCGTTGACAGCCTCGGTGAAGCGGGCAACCGATGTGGGCGAGTCGGTGGCCTTGAGGGTGGTGAGGTCGATGGTGTTGAAGAGGAAAGTATAGACCTCCTTATTCATGTTCTCAGCCAAATGCTCGTCAAGAATCTTCTTTACGCCTGCTTCTACAGCCGCGTCGTCGTCGGTTACTTTGCTTGCGTTGATGGCCTGATTGTATTTGTCTTCGATAGGTGTGTCTGCCATGATTGTATAATTTTAGTTAGTTATCGTGGAGTTTTGGATTGAGACGATGTCTGCTACTGTCTCTAACGCTTTTTTTCGCCATATTGTTGGCGAAAGCGTCGGTGAGGTCAATGCCGTGCTGGTTGGCTATGGCGATAGTCACCCACAGCAGGTCGGCGAGCTCATCGGCGAGGTCGAGCTTGTCGCCCTCCTTGGCCGACTGCTCCCCGTCGGTACGCGCTATCACGCGCGCCACCTCACCCGTCTCCTCGGCAAGAATCGCCATGTTGGTCAGGGGAGAGAAATAGCGCACGCCGATGGTGGTGATCCACCGGTCGACAGCCGCCTGCGCCTCGCGCAGACTGATATCATGCTTCATCTCATCCATATCAATCGCAAAAATAAATAAAATCCCCGATAATGGCAAATTTGCGTTAAGCTAAATCCAAGCTTTCGCCAATACCCTACGTGCATAGAAGAGATTATACGCAATCGAAATAAGTATGGAAGAGAACCTAATCAGGGAAATATTTATCATCATCATTGGTGATAGGTTTGGATTGTGATGAACGGGATAAAAGGGAGAAGTCTTTATCAAGCCTATAGACTTCTTCGATAATATGGGTGATATCCCCTTCCGGTATGATACTTTTGATAGTTATTGTGTCGTTCTCAATATTGAAGTACACATTGGATGACCCTCCTACTGACCTGTAGACCAGCAGGGTAATCGGATATCTGCAATTGTCGTCAAAAACACATAGATATATTTGAGAGTGATACGCATCCTGAGCGTCGAACATCATATATCTGCCACCTTCAAAGAATGTTTCGCCAACAGTGCTGTAGTAAAGAGTCATGTATTGATTCCGTTCTACCTTATTGCTAATTTGTAATAACGAGTCTGCCACATAATCAGGCGCAAGACTCATCTTCCGCATGTTTTGAAACTCTGCTTCATCGGCAGGGAGGCTTGTCTGTTGGCATACAGCTTTAAAATAGGGTTGCGTTTCTGTTTTTGTGTTTAATGGATTGAGCTTGTTTTTAAGGTTATATCTTTCATGAATTCGATTAGATAGAATGGATATATTCTCCCCGTCTATCCAAAAGTCGGTGACGACTTTGCCATCTGATTCCTCGTGAATCAACAATGTAGGCGGGTATACAAGTCTTCCGTCCAATAAAGTAAGATACACTTGACTTGATCCTTCGTCGGTCACCTCAAAAAGCAGGTATCTATTATCACCGAAGCGAGTAATCCCCACTACAGAATATTGTCTCTCTGCACTGCCGGAAATCTGTAAGAATTTGTGTTCGATAGTCTTTGCGCTTATAAAAATATCTAATGTGAATGGATCCGTAGATAAATATCTTTTGGGCAATTTATTATACTCAACATAGTTTGATGGAAATACGACCTCTTGGAGAATATCAAAATTATAATTTACATATCCGAATGTCGGATCAGGTTGTCTGCTTGCGAATGTGAAATTATCAGAAAGCTTATAGGCTTCGGTTATAGTTACCGTGTCCTCAAAACATTCAATTGGATTTTGTATTTTCAATGTATCTCCATCTACGTGGTAATTGACCACTGCACTATCTCCTTCCGATTCATAAATCAGCAATGTCTTAGGGTATCTGAGATTGTCATTCACAATACTGAGATATACCTTCCGTGAAGATTTTGCCTCCGCCTCAAAAAACAAGAATTTGTTGCCCTTGAAATTCACTGTTCCGACTGAAGAATACGCAACATCAAGATAGCTGTCATAGCTGACTTCATTTTTGATTTGCAGAAGATTTGTTTCTACAAAGTGAGATGACAGCGTCTCTTTCGGAAGTTTGGAGTACATGTCGTAATCGACCGGAAAGCACGACAGCTCAAACCCGACATCAAAACGGTTCAAGCCGTAAAACTCAAAAGCGAAAGCTATATGAAATATAATCAGTAAGATGATTCTCATTTAAATTTACGATAAAATTGTTCCCCTGAAGCAAGTTGGTAATAGACCAACCCGTACTTTTTTGATATTACGAATTTGTTGATATGATTTATTGTATCTTTTGACCAATCAGGAATCCTGCTATTGTATGA